>ERZ791908.751-NODE-751-length-28285-cov-4.090577_pt1 | contig 28285 bp, 24 predicted proteins | sample MGYA00510144_ERZ791908 | MGnify/ENA primary metagenome ERZ791908 (study PRJEB30046, sample SAMN00792105) | human gut metagenome | study: EMG produced TPA metagenomics assembly of the A metagenome-wide association study of gut microbiota in type 2...
AAATATCGACCTCCAATCGTTAGATGCTTGGTCTAACTTTTGGGGGTCGGTACAGTCATCTGGGTGCTTTTTTAATGATTCGATTAATTCTCCGGCTGTTCGGTCATACACACCTTTACTCGGAAGCCACTTACCGTCTTTGTCCTGCCAGACATCGTTTGTGACATAGCCGATGCGTTCGTCAGGCATGAAGAGAAGGGAAAGATAAGTGATCAGATCTTTGACGGGGCTCCATGCATCCGGAGCGGTAAAGCCGTTGAATCCGTCGTTGCCGTCATACTCGATTGCATCATCCCAGTTCATTACGCCGTCTTCACCGATAAACGGTTTCCATCCGCGGTCTTTAGCCATTTGAACGATTGTGCCACCTCTTACCGGGTTTTCGGTGCCATGGAAACCCGCCCATTTCTGCTCGCACTCACCCGGCTTATACCTGGAGTCGTTTCTGCTCCAGTCGTCCCAGATGGAGCAGGGGAGGCCCTCTTCTTTTAAGGCCATGCCAACTGCAATCCAGTCTGCACGGGAAAGGGCGGAAACATCTATGGATTTAAGAGCAGAAAGCAAATTTGTGTTGTTTTCCATTTATTTGCCTCCGTATGGTTTGTAAATAGCCGGTATAATACCGGAAGGTAAGTGCCAGTGATTATCTGCAAGTTCAGAGATCAAGCTGCTCGCGTCAGAAAACTGCCACGTTCCAACTTGCCTGAAACCGTATCTTTCAAGGCAGCGGATCTGCTTTGGAGTGGCAAGTCCAGCCTCTTGGCGACGTTTCAATTTGTCGATTAAGAGTGACGCCATACCAGCATTGGAAACGGAATCCGGAAAGACCCCACGGCGTTCCAGAAACTGAAGTTGCTTTTCTGTAGGTGGAGCCATCTCCCATGCGAAAGTTGGTTCATAATTCGCTAAATCCTCAGCTGCAATTGAGAGTGCATATTGAATCGGATCCACAAGCTTCCGTTTTCTGCCACGCATCTCTGCAAGCTGTCTGGCGAGGGATTCCTCCCGTTCTGCCAAGACATCACGCTCGGCCTGTTCCTCGGATTCGATGAGATCGATACCGTCAGCGTTATCCTGCATTCTCTTATCGATTTTCTTGGAAATGATCTCGTCCTTACTAATTAAAGACGATGGCTTGCAGAGGTCGTGCCGCTGTGTCATCCAGAGAAAATCAAGAAGCAAGAGATTCTTCTTCCCAGGTGCAAGCCTCATGCCACGGCCTATCATCTGTTGGTAGAGAGAGCGGACTTTTGTCGGGCGAAGGACCACAATACAATCGACAGACGGGCAGTCCCAGCCTTCGGTAAGAAGCATCGAGTTACAGAGAACGTCATATTTGCCATTCTCAAAATCCTGTATGACTTCTGTACGGTCATCGGAATTGCCGTTTACTTCTGCGGCTTTCAGTCCAACATCGTTTAGAATCTGGCAGAACTTCTGACTGGTAGCAATCAGTGGCAGAAAGACGACGGTTTTTCGATCCTTGCAATAGCGAAGCATTTCCTTTGCAATCTGCATAAGGTATGGCTCTAAGGCGCAGCCAACTTCACCAGCAGCAAAGTCACCACTTGAAATTCCAACGTTGCTGATATCGAGGTTAAGTGGAATAAGCTGTGCCTTAATCGGGCAGAGGTAGCCTTCTTTAATCGCATCCGTCATGGAATACTCATATGCCTTGGAATCGAAGAAATCTCCGAGGCTTTTCATATCTCCACGGTCTGGTGTTGCTGTGACGCCGAGAATGTTTGCTCGTGGGAAATGATTGAGAACGCGCAGATAGGAATCTGATGTGCAGTGATGTGCTTCATCAACTACAATGTCCTGAAAGTAATCACTCGGAAATCGGGACAGTCTCTTTTCCTGTGCAAGGGACTGCACAGAGCCGACCGTCACCGGAAGCATACTTCCGAGGCTAGTAGAATCTGCTTTTTCAAGGCAGGAGTCGATACCAGCGGCTTCCTTCAGTTTATCCGCTGCCTGTTCAAGAAGCTCTCCACGGTGTGCCATAATCAGCACCCGGTGTCCTTTATTTACCTGATACTCAGTAACAGAAGCGAATACAACTGTCTTGCCACATCCCGTCGGGAGGACAAGGAGCGTCTTTCGATGCCCCTCATCCCACTCGTTCAGGATGGCCTGCTTCGCTTCAGCCTGATAAGGCCTAAGATGAAACATGTGTTAGCCTCCTTCGTTAGAACGGAATTGTTTCCTGACTGCCGTCGACCGGAAGCCATTCATCCTCTTCTGGGAAATTCTTCGGGTCGTAATCATAGAAACGGTCGACGTCATTAATCTGACGTTCATTTCCGTCACGGTCCGTATAGGTACGCGGTTTGAAGTGTGCCCGTCCACGACTTCCTACAACCTTGTTCCAGTCCATGACAAGGCGCTCACCATGTTTCTTCTGGCCAATGCAGCGGAAGAAGGCGGAAAGACGCCACTCCACGAGGCGGTTCAGGATAAGGACAGTACGAACGTTGGCTACTCCGTCGTCGGTCTTCACCTGCAGAGTAAGTGTCGCCTTGTTGCAAGGAGACATCTTTGCACTTCCAGGGAAGCGTCCGCGCTCGAAATTCGTAACAGAAAAGTTGTAGTCTCCCTCCGGCAGGATGATAAATTCCTGACCATCGGTTTCGAGGGCGTCATCCCAATCCATCCCCGCGTTCATATTTGTATTGTCAACCATAGGAAAACCTCCATTTAATGCTGGGCTTCGTTGCCCGTGTGAATAAGCGTTAAAATCTGCGGCCAGTATTTAATGAGCCAGCCGTTGATGAAACGGTCCTCGTATTTATCAATCGGAACCGTGATATCGTAATGTCCCTTGGATGCGACGACCTTCCGGATGTCTGCATCTGTTACATGCGATTCCTTCATAAGCTGATGTAATTTCTGAGAAGGATTGACCTCTTCAGTGGCAGCAGTTTTTTCTGATTTTGAGTCGCTTAGATGCTCGTAAATAAAAGCAAGATTCTTATAATCGAGATCAACAACGTCTGGCATCTTTGCTCTTGTTTTTGCATCCCAAGCAGGATGATGCGTCGTGTAGATTACCCGCTTGCCGCCCTGCGGCTTTTTCGTATTGTTTCCTGCGGTGACAACGAAAGTCTGGTAGTTGCAGAAGAAGAGGTGATCGCACCATTCCTTCAGAAGTGGAGCGACCTGCTTGCTGAGTTTTAATTCCCAGCGGTCATAAGCGCCCATTTCATCCGGCTGCTCGAATTTCCTCATCTTGGCATGAGCTGTGATCGTCACATTGATTCCGGCAGCAATCACCTGATCACATGCAGAAAGAAGTCTTGCGAATTCTTCGGCCAGATACGTGTAACCTTTTCCATAACCGAAACTTTCAATTGAATTCTGCTTATATTTCGTGCAGATATAAGAAGTGACAAGCTGCTCCGCCCAGTCAGCGGTATCGATAACAAGCGTCTTGCAGATACCCGGAGTAGCAGCGACTTCCTTGACGATATTAATAAGTTCTTCCCATGATGCAGGTTTATCGATACGACGAATGTCCATGAAGGCAGTTCCGCCTTCGGTATCGATGACTACCGGGTCTGGGAAATGTGCAGCAAGTGTTGTTTTGCCGATACCTTCCGGACCGTAGATGACCGTCTTCTGAGCGCGGTCTACTTTTCCTTTTGTGATGTTAAGCACGTGTAACCTCCTTTATTTAAGCGAGCAGCTGTAATCTTCGATCACGCTGCAGCCCGGCACGTTAACGCCTGAGTTGATGAGTTTCTTGACCTCAGATTTAGCAACTTCTGGAGCAGGAACGCGGAAGCAGTCTTTGTACTTATTCCGCTTCAGCCAACGCACAGCTTTTCCTGAATCCTCTACGTCAAGATGCGATGTCTTCCGATAGGAGAAGGTCGCAATTCCGAGGTCTGTCTTTTTACCAGCGCATTCACGATCTAAGATTTTCATTAACCGATCTTCCTTTTTACTGAGTCGATCTCTTCTTTTTTTCAGGCGTATCTCTTCAGTTTTCAGAGCGGCGGACTCAGACCTGAGATTCAAGATCAGTTTTGCCAGCCAGGTAAGGATGGATTTCTTTTCCATCTGAAGAGAATCGATCTGCTGGAAGAGTTCATCCGCATCACCTAAGATTTCTCCGGTTTCCGGATCGAATTCTATGGAGTCGGTCAATCGAAGAATTTCTGCATTGATTTCGTAGAGTCTCATGACCTGCCTCCTTCTGGAACTTCTTTGATAGCAAGCTCCTCAACGCTGTCACCTGGAACGATGACTGTAAGGCCGGTTTTCTTTCCAAGAAGGAAACGAAGAAAACGTTCCCGGATAGAAAGGTGACGGCAGCTTACGATTCCGCCATTTTTCGGCTGTTTCGATACGCTGATTTCAAGTTCATGTTTCATGTCGTTACCTCACTTTCTTTTGAATACCGAGGAGGATTTATTTCCTCCTCGATATACGGACATTTCCAGCCGGTTTTGATGGGGTATTTACTGAAAAAATTTCATGAATTTTTTCTTTGCGGCAACGATGGACTCGTGAACCGATTTATAATCCTTGCCTTCGCGACGAGCAATTTCGCGCTCAGAAAGACCACCGGCCAGCATTACGATCCGGCGCTTCTGAACGTCGGTAAGCTGGGAAAAGGCCCGCCGGACTTTTTCATCCCGCTCATCGGTATCCTCGGAGTTGTCACGGGTGCCAAATTCCTGCCCCTCGTACTGGATGCCATCGAGCGAAATACAGTGGCGGCGTTCTTTGCGATCCGCGGAGTCTTCAGCGCGGCGGTTTGCCGTAATGAATTCACCGACATTGGCATTCACTTCAACCTCTGTCTTTTCTCCGGTGACATATGAATAACTGATCTTCATGAAGAAACCTCCATTCGCTTGATGCGGAATGGAGGAATTATCACGATCGGCTGCATGAAGGCATAAAAAGGCCACTACAGTTTCTGAAGGAGACATCTTTCTCCATTCCGAAATTGCAGCAGCCTGCTCAAAAGACAGCTGGTAATACGTATTAAGTTTTCCGCCCTGTTCAGTTGAGCGACAGGTGATCAATCCGTCCAGAACAGGGTGGTTGTTCCATGCATAACTCGAACAATATTTTTGAGCTATGAATCGACTTGTGATAAACTATAAACATATTTCATTTTTAACATTCGTCGATCCGGAACTATCTGGATTATATGACAGGGCTTTGTTTTCTTGGGTCTTGTTTGGGTCAGGTTGGGTCAGCGTGGTTCAAAACGTGAGAAGGGAGAAAACTTCGTGGATTTCAAAACATTGTTTGCCGTTTTGAAAAAATATCTGTCTGACGGTGCAGATGTCCCTGAATTTATGAGAACTCTCATTTCAATGATTACAGAGCTTTTTGAGGAGGATTGGGATGTAAAAAGAGATCCATTGGGAATGGTAAGAGATGCGACTCTACGGAATTATGCGAAACGAGGATTATCCAAGAAGTTTGCGAAACAGGTCGCCTATAGGTTGAACAGGGAGAATATGATTGCCTGGATCGGGGGAAGCGACATCTCTAACCGTGAAATGATGGCACAGGACCTTCTTCCTTATGATCCTTTTGTAAATGCAGATAATGTGGCAGAGAAAGTTGCGGATTGGATGACAGACTGCATTCGCAAACTGGCAGGTTTTGTTCCTGCAGCTGAAATGAATCAGCAGAAACAAGAGAAGCAGGCGTCTGATTTAAAAAGTAAATATGGTAACTATCTATTAGCCGAGTCAGATAATCACTGTCCAAACTGTGGCAGGCGGTTGATTATTTCCAGGAATGGGGAAACGGTTCCTGTATATGAAGTCAGCATCATTGATCAATCAAAGGATCCGGAGCCGCAGAACCTGCTTGCCATGTGTCCGAACTGTGCAGCTGTTTATCAGATGGATGATGATGCCAAGCTTCAGAAAGAATTGAAGGCGAAAAAGAATATTCTTTCCACTCATGAACAGAGTATGGAATTGCTGGAAGATCTTCCGTTAGAGCGGGGCATCACGGGTGTCGTGACAAGGATTAAAAAATTGAAAGAGAAGGATATTGCTGAATCTATGCTTGATCCGAAGGAGCTGACACAGAAGCTCGATCCTTCGAAGGATATGGCGATTTATCTTTCGGTGAAATTATATGTTACGACCTATTTCAATAAAATCGATCAGATCATGATCAACCTGGATAAGAAGAAGCAGATTGATTATGACGAAGTCCAGAGACAGATGAATGGAATGTACCGAAGACTTAACAAGACGAAAAAATCCAAAGCAGAAATCTTTAATGAGATTTCAAGGAAAGTGCAGCGGGTAACGTTGCAAGAGGATGTTTTTTGTCAAATTGTTGTTTCCTACTTTATTCAGAAATGTGAGGTGTTCTGATGCAGCTGCCGAACAAACTTTATTCATATGAAAAAAGCACCCTCTATTATGTTCCGATGGTACTGCAGCTACTGAAAGATGGCCCAATGAAGGTAATGGACTTATATGATTCCATGCGTCATAAGCTTAAAGATCCGACCGATTTTCTGGCCGTAATGGACTGTCTTTATGCGTTGCGTGCGGTTGATATTAATTCAGATGAAGAGGTATATTCATGCTTAAAGAAATGAGTTCTCCGGTATTTATAGAAAAAGGTGAAGTTCGACCGCCAATCGTCTTTAAACCGGGATTGAATGTAGTGCTTGGTAAAGAGGATGCGGCAAACTCCATAGGGAAATCATCTGCTTTACTCGCTATAGACTTTGTGTTTGGTGGCAATACTTATTTATCAAGTGACGGTGTAAAGCACATGGGTCATCATACGATTTACTTTACGTTTGAATTTGATGGAAGAGATTTCTACTTTGCTCGAAATACAGCAGATGCGGAGCAGATTCAGGTCTGTGATGCACATTACAATCTGACAGGCAATGCCTGGACAAAAGAACACTTTACCAACTGGCTGAAACAGAAATATCATATGGATTTTCCAGGCTTAAAGTTCCGACCAGTGCTAAGCAGTTTCTTCCGTATTGCCGGAAAAGAAAATACAAATGAACGCAGACCACTGGTCGGTCTTCCCGGTGATAGCATGGAGAAATCAATAAACAGATTGATCACGCTTTTCAATCGCTATGAGGATATCGAGGATTACTCGAAACGGAAAGATGAGCAGAAGGAAAAACTGAAAGCTTACAATAAGGCACGGGACTATCAGTTCATATCAAATCTTGTCGGTGGCAAAGAACAATATGAAAAAAATGAAGCAGAAATAAAATCCCTTCAGGTTCAGTTAGATACATTAACTTCAGCACAGGCGGAAGCTAGTTCTGAAGAAGATATTGAAAAGAATAAGCAGAAAGCAGAGCTAAAAGACCGAAAGTTGAGATTGGAAGAGCAGATCGATTCCCTACGTAGGAGACTATCTCTTCTAGATTTAAGTATTGAGTATGGTGTTTATCCGACAGAGAATGATCTTTCTGTGCTTCAGGAATTTTTTCCGGAAGTCAATTTGCGGAAACTGTATGAAATAGAAAAATACCATAGGAAGCTTGCAAAAATACTCGATGGACAGTTCACTGCCGAACGGGATAATGTTCAGGCTGAATTGGAGGGATTGGTAGAACAGCGACAGTCTTTGGTTAATCAAATTCATGAACTTGGTTTCGTCGGAGGACTTTCAAAGGAATTCTTAGACAAACATTCCGAAATCAAAGGGAAAATGGATGCATTGCGGATACAAAATCAGGCATACGTAATGAAGAAAGAACTGGAGGATCAGAAGAAGGCAGCAGATGATATGCTGAAGCGAGCAATTGCATCCATTCTTGCAGATATTGAACAGTCTGTTAATACGAAGATGAAAGAATACAACGATATGTTGTTCACTGAAGAACATAAACAGCCGATTCTGCATTTTAACGATTACAACAGTTATCGATTTGAAACACCGCATGACAGAGGAACCGGCTCCAATTACAAGGGGATGGTCATATTTGATCTGTCCATTCTGGCTTTAACGGCTCTTCCTGCGATTGCTCATGACTCGCCGATCTTAAAAAATATCAGTGACGGATCTATCGATGGTATAATGAAGATCTACGAACGAAGCAGTAAACAGATATTTATTGCTTTCGATAGACAGCGTACCTATAGTAGAAGTACGCAGAAAATATTAAATGATAATACAGTGCTGAAGCTTTCTGATCAGCACTGTGAATTATATGGGGAGTCCTGGAATGTAGAGGTAAAACGGTGAGAAATGAAAACGAGTTATAAGAAACTATGGAAAATGTTGATCGATCGTGACATGACAAAAACGCAGCTCCGAAAAGCGTCAGGGATAAGCTCGTCTTCGCTTGCAAAGTTGGGCAAGGATGAGAACGTAACGACAGCTGTTCTCGTTAAAATTTGCGAGGCTCTTGAATGTGATGTATCTGACATCATGGAGATAGTTCCGGAAGAGGGTGCTTCAGATCCCCGGAGGACGAAAAATGTGTAAACAGTAATGAATCGGAGGAAATAAAGAATGCCACAAAGTACAAACAAGGCACTCAAAGAAGCGAGTCCTTACAAAGGCTCAGGGCAGTTAACAAGAGAGAGGTTCCTGTTTCACGAAATGAGAACTACCGCCAAACTTATTGATGATGGCTTAGATAGAGATGCTGTAGTGGAAAAAATCATCTCAGAGAACTTGTTTCAGTATCCGACGGAAAAGTCTCTTCGCGATATTGCTCGCGGATGCCTGCGCAGATTAGATGCAATGGAAGACGATGTATTAATTTCGGCGATTGCATCACAGCCGAGTGAAACAGCAAAACAGATTTGCCTTTATGCCATGATGCGGCGGTACAGGTTGGTGTGGGATTTCATGATTACTGTCATTGGAGAAAAGTATCAGAAGCTCGACAGCTCGTTCGGTAGAGTGGATTTGAATACCTTCTTCACACGGCTGCAAGAGCAGGATCTTTTAGTTGCCACGTGGAGTGACTCCACCATCGCCAAGGTTCGGCAGGTTCTGACGAAGACGCTGGTGGAAAATGAATATCTGGACAGCATAAAGGCGGACCATCTGAATCCGGTATTGATCAGTCCGGTACTTGAAAACGCAATCAGAAACGATGGTATGACGCAGGCGCTGCCTGCCTTTAACTGCATATCTTAGGAGGAACGATGAAGGATAATATCGATGAACGATTGGACAGAGTGCGGGATCTATTGAAGGATCCGGATTTTTTGGAAGGGAATGGTTTGTCCAATGAAGTAAACATCAGGATGTTCTGCTATGAAGCAAAAGACGAGATGCGTGTCCGTCATTTTGTGCAGCAGATTCTGACAGACCAGACACTGCCATGTCGTTTAAAAGAAAATAATTTATATGAAATATTCCTTGAATGCTGTGAAGATAAGCGAATTCTCTCTCGAATGGCAGAGCAGGAGAAGAAGCGTGGAAAAGACCAGCTCCAGAGCATGATTGAAAAATCCATCACGGTGCAGGTGTTTGTGAACAAGATATGTGCCGATATGCCGGAAAAAGGTGATGTTATTCTTCTGACTGGTGTAGGAGACGTCTTTCCATTTATGCGGGTACATATGTTATTGGAAGCTCTGCAGCCGAGAGTGGGAAGCGTTCCGATTCTCGTGATGTACCCAGGAACGTTTGATGGAAGGCATGTAAAACTGTTTAATCGATTAAAAGCAAACCCGTATTATCGGGCATTTAATGTGATATAGGAGGAGCCGCCAGATGAAAATTCAGGACATGTTTGTCGATGACATCAACCGGAAAATCAATGGAGTCATTAAAGTAGACCAGGAAGATACGACAACTGAGCAGGAATTGAACGAATACGTCATTACGCGTGAATTGAAGAAGCACTTCATCACTTTCTTCAACTATTATGATGACGCGTTTGAGGTACCGACTTCAGATATCGGCGTCTGGATCTCCGGCTTCTTTGGAAGTGGTAAATCTCACTTTCTGAAAATGCTTTCCTATATTTTGGAAAACAGAACAATTAATGGCGTTCCGACCGTTGAACGATTTCGTAAGAAATTTGCGGACGATCCGGCGACTTTCATGCTGATTGACAAGACAACAAAAGCGCCGACGGAGACCATTCTATTTAATATCGATATTGAAGGATTCAGCAATAAAGATAACACAGCTGTATTGAAGGTCTTTGCGAAAATGTTTTACAATCACCTCGGTTTCCTTGGAGAGGATCTAAAGGTAGCAAAGCTGGAGCAGTTTGTAGCGAAACAGGGAAAGACTGAAGAATTTCGCCGTGTGTTTGAAGAAAAGAACGGGGCTCCTTGGATAGAGACCCGGGATTCTTTTGGTTTCTTCGAGGATGATGTTGTGGAGACGCTGGAGGAAGTGCTCGGCATGAGCGAGACGGCTGCACGCAACTGGTTTAATGGCACCGAGACTGCTGAGATCAGCATTGCGCAACTGGTATCCGAGATTAAAGAATATGTGGATAGTAAGCCGAAGAACTTCCGGCTGCTCTTTATGGTGGATGAAGTTGGCCAGTATGTCGGTACGGACACAAATTTGCTTCTGAATTTACAGTCACTTGTGGAGAAGATCGGCAGTGAGTGCGAAGGAAAGGTGTGGGTCGTCTGCACAGGGCAGGAAGCAATTGATGAGATCATCAAGGTGCGCATGGACGAATTCTCTCGTATTCAAGCGCGGTTTAAGACAAGGCTTTCACTATCTTCTTCCGCTGTTGATGAGGTTATCCAGAAGCGACTCCTTACAAAGAAGCCAGAGGCGAAGACCGTTCTCCGAGATCTTTATGAACGGAATGACTATGTGCTGAAGAATTTGTTCAGCTTTACGGATTCCGTATTGGATATCAAGGGATACAGTGGTTCAGAAGAATTTGTTGTGAACTATCCGTTTGTGCCATATCAGTTTATTTTGATTCAAAAGATTTTCTCCGAGATTCGCAAGCATGGTGCTGCTGGAAAGCATTACTCCGGCGCAGAACGTTCCATGTTGGATGGATTTCAAATCGTTGCAAGGTCAATTGAGGAAAAGGATGAGCATGCAATTGCGCCGCTCTATCCTTTCTATGACAGTGTTCACACTTTCCTTGACGGTTCGATCCGCCGCGTGATTGAGCGCTGTCAGAAAGCGGCAGATAATCATGACGGTATTGAAGACTACGACGTCAACGTCTTGAAGCTGCTGTATCTCATTCGATATATCGATGACGTAAAGGCAAACCTCGATAATATAGCAATTTTGATGGCGGATGATATTCGCACCGACAAGATTGAACTTCGTAAAAAGGTGCAGCAGTCCCTGGATCGTTTGAAAAGCCAGAATTACATTGACCGCCGCGGAGATGCATATATTTTCTTGACCGATGAAGAACAGGATATTGCAAGGGAAATCGCAAATACTACCGTTGACACAGCAAAGATTGTGGAACGTATCGGTCAGATGATTGTTGGCGATATCTATACGCAAAAGAAATACCGTTATGGAAAATATGATTTCCCGTTTGATGAAATGGTGGATTCCACAAATATCGGGTCAGTTTCCGGAGGGATGACACTCCGTTTTCTGACCGTTGCAGCGGATCCGGACGAGAAGCAGGAATTGCATCTTATGACTGAATCAAAAGGCAAAGGCGCCATCGTTGTTCTTGGCGATACGCCTTACTATGAGTCTCTGGAAAGCGCGATGAAGATCCGGCAGTACGTAAAGCAACGGAATGTGAACCAGTTGGCAAAATCGGTGCAGGATATTATTCGCGATCAGCAGGATGAGGCTGGCAAGTATGAGTCATCTGCGAAAGAAGAACTCGAAAAGGCAATTAGCGAAGCGCAGTTCTATGTGGATGGCGAGCACATTGACATTGCGAAAGGATCTGCTGTATCCAAGGTGGATCAGGCCCTTCAGTATCTGGTTGCACATGTATATAACAAACTGGATCTTATCACAAAGAACGTTGAAACAGATGCAGATGTTCTTTCTATCATTCGAGGGGATGCTCCGCAGATGGAAGGACTTGAAGATAATCGTGATGCTGCCGTTGATATAGGGGATTACCTTGAGATGCAATCTGACCGGAAGCTTCCGACTTCGATGGAAGACGTGCAGTCAAAATATCAGCAAATTCCGTATGGCTGGCGTGAAATTGATATTGCGGCAGTAGTGGGACTGCTTATCTATCAACAGAAAGTCACCATTAAATACGGTGGAGAGACCATCCGTCCGGACAATCCGAAACTTCCGGATATGCTGAGGAAAAAGAGTATGCGTGGCAAGGCAATGATCTCAATCAAGCAGTCGCCGTCTGTTCAGAAAATGAAAGCTGCAAAGGACTTTCTACGGGAATACTTTGATATCATGGATGTACGGGATGATGAGGATGGGTTGATTGAACAGATCCTTACGCTCCTTCAGGAAAAAAGGACTCACTATGAGGAGCTGAATAGCAGATACGCTGGATATCATTATCCGGATCATGGAAAGGTAGCAGAAGCGATCCAACTGATTGATGATGTGCTTTCCCAGCAGAAAGATAATATTGCGCTTGTGGATCGGCTTGTGGCAGACAGCAATGATCTTCTCGACAGCAAGGAGGACATGCAGCCGGTAGAAGATTTCTTTAGTAATCAGGTTACTGTTTTTGATGCCGCTGTCAAAATGGAATCTGATCTTCGTAATGATCTGCCATATATTGAGAAGGATGAAGAAACCAATGACGCATTAAATCAGATTCGTAAGATCACGCTGGTAAACGGGAATAATCCTACAGTATATAAGCAGATTCCGCAGCTTAACGTTTTGATGGATAAAGTCCGTGCGGGTCACAACAGGCTGCTTGAAGAAAAACGCAGCGATCTCATGGAAATTGTTCGCCAGTGTCTTGCTGAAATCCATCAAGCTGGTGGAACAGGTGGTGTGTTCCGAAACACAATTGAGAAGGCCGATAACTACTTCGTACAGATGAAGGAGCAGATCGCCACGACGAAGACAATTGTTCTGCTGGATGGTATGACGACGCAGATGTGGAATTACAAGGACGATACGGTTGCGGCTATTGAACGGTCAAAAGAACCGCCGAAACCAGTAACACCAAAAAAGATCGATCAACCGAAGAAACATATTAAGAATGTGTATCGTCAGGCCATTTTCAAGCAGGCAACCTTGGAGAGCAAGGAAGATGTGGATGCCTACGTGGAGCGGATGCGCTCCTATTTGAATGAACTTCTGAAAGACAGTGATGGAATTAGATTAAACTAGTGAAAGGAACCTTTCATGGATAAGAATGCAATAAAAAAATATGCTATCTGGGCGAGAAACGAATTAATTGAACGTGTTTCTCAGAAGGCAGATCAGTATGAAATCAGTGCCGATGCAGATCTGAACGCAGATTCTGCACATGGTGTACTTTTGACGTCAACTGAGAAGAAACAGCGGGCATCTTTAATTACCAAAGTGAAGAATGATGGCTTCGAGCAGGTGATGGAAGAAGTGGCCTACACCTGGTTTAACCGGTTTGCTGCGTTGCGGTTTATGGAGGTCAATAACTACCTACCTTCCAGAGTGCGTGTGTTCACGGATGAAGAAGGTGCATTCAAACCGGAGATTCTGACGGAAGCGATTCATCTCGAGCTTAAGGGGCTGGACATGGAGAAGGTCTATGCCCTGAAGGAAGCCAATGACGATGAAGCTCTGTTCAAATATCTAATCATTGCTCAGTGCAATGCACTCTCCAGTGTGCTGCCGGGAATGTTCCAGAAGATCGCAGACTACACCGAGTTGCTCTTCCCGGACAATCTGCTCCGGGAAGGCAGTGTGGTTGAGCAGATGGTTACGCAGATTCCGGAGGAAGACTGGAAGGATCAGGTTCAGATCATTGGATGGCTGTACCAGTATTACAACACAGAGCCAAAAGACAAGGTATTTGCTGATCTCAAGAATAATAAGAAGATTACTAAAGATAAGATTCCAGCGGCCACCCAGCTCTTCACGCCGGATTGGATTGTCCGCTATATGGTCGAGAATTCTCTCGGACGGCTGTGGGTAGAGGGACACCCGAATGATGAGTTGAAATCGAACTGGAAATATTATCTCGAGGAAGCTGAGCAGGAATCGGAAGTACAGAAGCAACTTGATGAAATTCACAAGGAGTATTCTGCCCTGAAACCTGAGGACATCCGAGCTATCGATCCCTGTATGGGAAGTGGTCACATAATTTGCTACATGTTTGATGTGTTGATGCAGATTTATGAGGCTTATGGCTATACGGCCCGCGATGCTGTTTCCAGCATTGTACAGAACAACCTCTACGGCCTCGACATCGATGACCGTGCGGCGCAGCTTGCGTATTTTGCTGTGATGATGAAAGCCCGTCAGTATGACCGTCGCTTCCTGTCACGTGGTATTCAGCCGCATGTTTACGCAATCATGGAGAGCAACCACTTTGATATGCATATGATTGATTCCTTCACGGATGGACGTGAAGAACTTAGATCTGCAATGAATTCGCTTATCTCTGATTTGCATGACGCGAAGGAATATGGATCTATTTTGGATGTTATGCCGGTGGACTTTCCGGCTCTTTATGCTCGCTTTGATGTAATCCGTAAAGAGAATCCAAATATGTACACGTATCAGATTCTAGACGAGCTTTTGCCGTTTGTGCAGATGGCAGAGGCAATGGCGCAGAAATATCATACGGTCTGCACGAATCCGCCATACATGGGAAGCCCTAACATGAGTGATAAACTTCTTACATTTGTAAAGAAGAAATATCCTGCGGGAAAGGCAGATATTTTTGCTGCTTTTATCGAAAAATGCATTAGTATGGCAGCAAATAATAGATATGTTTCGATGATAACCCAAAGTACATGGATGTATCAGTCAAGGTTAGAAGACATTCGCCATTATTTGAGACCATATTATCTTGTAAACATGATACATTTGGGAACAAGAGCTTTTGACTCTATAAGTGGAGAAGTCGTTCAAACAACGGCATTTGTTTATCAAAAAACAATACTTTGTGGTGATGCCAAAAGCATTTTTAAGCGTTTAGTTGAATATAAAAGTGAAGCAGAAAAATCTGCTGCTTTCAATGATAAAAAGAATTGTTTTATTCAGCGGGTAGATAATTTTGATGCTATACCCGGAATTCCTTTTGCTTATTATTTATCGCGGAATGCTTTTGAGGATTTTAAGAATGGGATTCCACTAAAAGAAATACTTAATCCTAAGCAGGGAACATCTACTGGAGATGATGAATACTTTGTTCGTTCTTGGTTTGAGGTTAACTATGTTGGAATTGGTTTCGACTATTCTTCAACTGAGTCAGCTCATAAATCAAAGAAGAAGTATTTTCCATTGGACAAGGGTGGGGAATATCGAAAGTGGTATGGTGACAACGAACGAATAATAAAGTTCGATGAAAGCAGTTATTCAAAGCTACTTGGTATGGGAAATCACCTTCCCTCAAGACAGTTTTACTTTTTGCCCGGACTAACTTGGTCGAAAATAGCCTCGGAACTATCTGTACGATATGATCCGGCTGGATTCGTATTTAGTTCAGTTGGACTTAAGGGATTTCCTTCTGATGATGAATGGGAATATTGTCTAGCATTTTTGAATAGCAAAGTATGTGCATATTTTCTTGGGATTATTTCCACAGGAATAAGTATTGTGAGCGGTGATATAGAGAAAATGCCACTCATTATTTCAAAAAGTATGCAAATACAAATACAAAAGATAACCGAGCAGTGTATTTCATTGTGCAAGGAGGAATGGGATTCCTATGAAATATCTTGGGACTTTAGAAGGCACTCGCTTGTTTATTCTACACAAACTATAGCTGATGCATATGCTCGCTGGAAGACTGATAGTAATGCACGATTCATTCAGTTGAAAGAAAACGAGGAAGAACTCAACCGGATTTTTATCGACATTTACGGTTTGCAGGATGAGCTGACACCGGAGGAAGAGGACAAGGACGTCACCGTACGCAAGGCTGACCTTGGTCGCGACATCCGCTCTTTTGTCTCCTACGCTGTCGGCTGTATGATGGGTCGTTATTCTCTTGATGTGGATGGCCTCGCCTATGCAGGCGGCGACTGGGACGGCTCAAAGTATAAAACATTCATACCTGATAATGATGGCATCATTCCAATTACAGATGATGAATACTTTATCGACGATATCGTTGGTCGTTTCGTGGAGTTTGTGAAGGTTATATATGGTGAAGACACTCTGGAAGAAAATCTGAAGTTTATTGCAGATGCACTTGGCGGAAAAGGAACACCTCGAGAAGTTATTCGGAATTATTTTCTAAAGGATTTCTTCAAAGATCATTGTAAGACATATCAGAAGCGTCCGATCTACTGGCTCTTCGATTCTGGAAAGAAGAATGGTTTCAAGTGCCTGATTTACATGCATCGTTATCAACCAGACACCCTTGCACGCATCCGTACCGATTACGTGCACGAACAGCAGGCGCGTTACCGTACGGCGATAGAAGGATTAGAGCGTCAAACCAACGGTGCAACTACATCGGAACGTGTTCGTTTAAATAAGCGACTCGCCAAACTGAAGGATCAGGCTGAGGAGACACGTATTTACGAAGAAAAGATACATCACCTTGCGGATCAGATGATTTCAATTGATCTGGATGATGGTGTAAAGCACAATTATGCTATTTTCCAGGATGTCCTGGCAAAGATAAAGTAAGGAGGAAGATTTATATGAAAAAACATATTCTACTAGATAGAGCTATATCTTACAAATTTCCAGAAACAGTTGCATCTCCAAAAGATTGCATTTATGATCCTGTGGTTGGTTATTGGGTCAATAAAAAAACAGGAATAGCAATGATGTTGAGTGATAGTCCGGAAAAAATGGAGACAAAAAAGTGTGATGTAGAGACGGGAGAGGATCAAAAAGGTGAATAAGATAGATTATTTGATACTGTCATCTTCATTTGATTATTCGACAGACCTTGTGTGTTACAGATTATTGGAGAGAGGATGTAAATATTATAGGTTAAACCGTGATGAGTTTAAAAAGCATCGCCTATGTATGGATTTACAGAGGCAGCGTTTGATAATACAGGCTCCAGGAATTGAATATTATGCAGATTTTGTTGATCTGAAAGGAGTGTATTTTAGAGCGCCTGTTTTTTTAAGGACTCAATCAAAAAAAGAATTGTCGCTAGATGAGCAATTGGAACGAAACCAATGGAGTTCTTTTATTCGGAATTTGACGGTATTCCAAAATGCAAACTGGGTAAATTCTCCTGTTGAAACATACCGGGCAGAAAACAAAATGCTCCAGCTATGCAAAGCGAAACAGTGCCATTTGCAGATACCGAAGACATGGCTAACGAATGACTCAGAGACAATAATTGGTGAGAACGTTTGTATAGTAAAATCTCTAGATACGGCGCTTTTTTATGATTTTCAAGCAAGAAAAGAGATGTTTACATATACTAATGTCATCTCCTGTGATGATTTACAAAAATATGACTTATCACAATCACCAGTCATAGTTCAAGAATTTTTAGAGCCAAAAGTAGATTGTAGAGTCACTTATGTAAATGGAAAAATGTTTCCTGTGAAAATTCTATTCCATGATAAAGGTGTTGTTGGAGATTGGAGATCACAAAAAGAGGGTTTGCATTATGAAAAATTTAATTTGCCTCAAAGTGTAATGGATAATCTATGTTTATTAATGAATTGCTTAAATTTAAAATTTGGCGGTATCGATTTAGCTTTACACAATGGTAAATATTATTTTATCGAAGTAAATCCTACAGGAGAATGGGGATGGCTTGAAACAGTTGCCGGCTTGGAAATCAGCGATGAGATTTGTAATACATTAATAGGGTGATCCGAAATGAACAACAAAAAGAAAGGATTGCAAAGAGTATTATTAAAGAGCGTTTACGTTATTCTGCCTTTCATTGAAAGTAGACTCGCCAATAATAAGCTTAGAAAGCGAATTGAGAAAAATAACGAGAACAAGATCTCGGATGTTGATTTCGATGATGTGCATTTAGAAGCGTTAAAAGAGGATTATAATTCTTCGATAGATAGGTCTAAAAGATTGGAAGACAAGGCCAAATCGTTATTAATAGCGTGGACTATTTCCATAACCCTTATTTTCAACTTGCCAAAATTTATGAGGCTAACTCATGCATCTTTTATGATTATTAAGGTTAATATTATATTATCTATTGCAACGGTTCTTTACATGATTCTTGCTGGAATAATGGTGACACAGGTGCTGACTGCAGAAAATGTAATTAACGTAATAGGGTTACAAAAAAGAGACGACAAAGAGGAGTATTATCGGGCAACACTGGGGAATAATTATAGGAACTTGATTCGAAATAACAATATTGTTACGGCGTACAGGGCAGTAATAAATTCTTTCATATGTCTGGGAATCATTTTTCTAATGAATATCTTCTCCTCATAGATGTTATATAAGAAGTATAGGAGGTTACCACATGGCATTGCCTGATTCAGAAAAAGTTGTACAGGATTTAAACAGGCGCTTTGCGGCTCCACTTCCGGAGTTCTATCAGCGCAGGATTATTTTCTGGTACGACGAAGACAGGGATTTCGAAGAGAAAATCCAGAACAATGAGATCCAGCTTACTGATGCAAAGCTCGTGTCACTTGATGGAACGAATAACTTTGAAATAAAAAAACTGCTCACTCATGATGATAAAACCAGCAATTACTGCGTCTACTGCCCGGTGACGTATCCAGATGAGACGAACTGGCTTCTTCCTATTCAGCTGTATAGCGAGGAGTACAGAGCAGATCTTATTTCTATGTGGCTGGAGGAGATGAATATAGAGAACACGGCCAGTTTGCGTAAGACCGTCAAAGATTATCGTTTTTTCTTCAAAACGAAAGCACACCGTACCAAGGTCGCCGGATTGAATCAGAAGGTTACGGCACCTGTGCAGCTTCTGAAGGCTATCATGGCTGTGCTCTGCGGAGTGAAGAAGACAGAACCGAATCTTCTGATCCGTACGGTGCTTTGTGCTGGACTGGATCAGGAGGATAACGGCCTCTATCAGTCGCTGGTACAGTTTGGCATTAATAATGTATTCTGGCAAATGGCTTCTCAGGTTACAGGGTATCGTGAAGAGGAACCTGATCTTAGAAGGCTTTCCTGTAATATTCTGCTTACCGCTGCAACGCGTACCATGAATATCGATAATTTTGTCGGACTCGATCGCTTTATTTCAAAACCGCACCAGTCATACTGCTATGACTTTATGTCCGAATGGATGCACAGCGATGAGACACGGGAACTCTTTAACATCGCCCGGACAGTGGAAGATGAATTGCGTCTTCCGAGCAGATTCATTCAGCTTCCAGCAACAGAACTTGTCGATACAGAGTTCTTCCCATGTATTGATGAATGTATTCTGAAAAAGTTTATGGCGGATATTGTGAACAATACCCTTGATGCGGATACTGCTCTCACAGTGATTGACAGAAGGCGGACATTCTTATGGTATCATCGTGTGGAAAATTATTATACTGGTGTTGTGCAGGCAGCCAATATGCAGAGGTTCTATATGGATCACAGCGTCGGATTTCATACCGTGGAACCGCAAAAGGTATGGAAAGAATATACCGATGATTATTACCATATGGACACCTATTACCGCCTTTTCCAAAGCGCGTTTATGAAGTCGCTGACTGCATCCAATGAATTGCTTGATGACCTGTTTAAGCAGGTGGCAGACAGCATCGAGAATCTATATGCGAATTGGTATCTGAATAATCTTGGTACGAACTGGGCTACTGCTGCTAACGACAATCTTAGAGAATATGGGCGTATCATGGAAATTCCGCAGCAGGAAGACTTCTACCGCTCACATGTTAAGAATGCGAATACGCGCGTGTTCGTCATTATCTCCGATGCCATGCGCTATGAAGTCGCTGTGTCGTTGGCAAATGAGCTGCGGCAGGAAACACAGGCAAAAGTCAGCATGGAATCCTGCGAGGGTGTTTTTCCAACCGTGACGAAATTTGGCATGGCAGCGCTGCTTCCGCATAAAAACCTTACGGCAGATCTGCAGTCGAATGGTTCGATTGCTGTGCTGGCCGATGGACAGCCAACCGATGCGAATTATCGCGATGGCATTCTGAAATCAGCAGATCCCGCAAGTGTTGCGCTGCAGTATAAGAACATTATCAAAATGAAGCGGGCTGAGCGGAGCGCCCTAGTAAAGGGAATGGATGTCGTATACATTTATCACAACCGGATTGATGAGACCAGTCATACGGACGAGACAAAAGTCTTTCCTTCATGTGAGGAAGCGATCCGTGAACTCAAGAACATGGTGCGTATCATCGTCAATGAATTTAGCGGAACACGGATTTTCATTACATCAGATCATGGTTTTATTTATACGGCAAAGCCACTTTCTGAGGATGCGAAAGTTGATAAGACAACATCTTCGAGTGAAGATGTGGAAGTGGACCGCAGATATCTAATCACAAAAAAAGGTGCAAAGCCAGATCATTTGCTGCCGGTGAAATTTATAGATGATGAGAACTATGATGCATTTGCTCCGATTGGAAACACGCGAATAAAGAGGAAAGGTTCAGGTTTGTACTTCGTGCATGGCGGGATCAGTCTTCAGGAAATGGTCGTACCGGTAATCGATTATCATTACATGCGTTCAGACAGCGTTGAATACCGGAAGAACAAGAGCAAGTATGATACAAAACCAGTGACATTGAGTTTGCTTTCTGCAAGCCGAAAGATCAGCAATATGATCTTTTCACTGAATTTTTATCAGAAGGAAGCAGTCGGCGCAAATCGTGAAGCCGCTACATATTTGCTGTATTTTACTGATTCAGAGGGAAATCAGGTCAGCGATACTCAGCGTATTATTGCGGATCGCACCGGAAGCGATAATCAGGATCGGACTTTCCGCTGCAGCTTTAATCTTAAATCGCTGAAGTACAGCAATAAAGAAAACTATTACCTTGTTATTGCAGACGAAAGTGGTCTGCAACTGCCGCAGCGTGAAGAGTTTCAGATTGACATTGCCTTTGCAGTGGATGACTTTGACTTCTTCAGCTAAGGAAGGATAACAGAAAATGGATGAACAGATAACGGGGGATAAGAGCACCCGTGAAATTATAAAGGAAAAGCTCCGTCGTAATTTTGACGGAAAAATTGTGCGTAAAGATCTGACGAAGAAAATCAAAGAAGGCGCCAACGTCCCCGTCTATGTATTGGAATTTCTTCTTGGTCAGTACTGCTGCTCAGATGACGAAGAAGTCATTGAACGTGGAATCGAAACCGTGAAGAAAATCCTGGCGGACAACTACGTCCGTCCGGATGAAGCACAGAAGGTCCTGTCGAAGCTGAGACAGCATGGAAGTCACACCATTATTGATATGGTTACAGTGGATCTGAATCTGCGTTATGACGAATACGAAGCATCATTTTCAAACCTTGGTTTGACAGGGATTCCGATCAGCGAGGATTATCCGGAGCGATTCGACCGTCTGCTCTGTGGAGGAATCTGGTGTATTGTGCAGCTGGAATATGATTCTGGCGAAAATGCTGTGCCGGACATCATTTCATCATCCGGCGATCGAACACAGTCAAAACGTAGGAAGCAGAAAGATGTGACGCCAATCAGCATCCGGAAGCTGACACCGATCCAGCTGCCAAATGTAGATATGGATGATCTTAAAAAAGGCAGAAAAGACTTTACGAAAGAAGAGTGGCTTGATGTCCTAATGCGTTCGATAGGCATGGAGCCGGATGAGCTGACTTACCGGGAGAAATGGTTGCTACTTACCCGTATGATTCCGCTTGTGGAGAACAACTTCAATCTATGCGAGCTAGGGCCGCGGTCAACAGGAAAGTCTTATCTGTATAAGGAAGTATCGCCGAACAGCATTCTGGTGTCCGGCGGGCAGACGACAGTTGCTAACCTCTTCTATAACATGGGACGCAAGACGATGGGGCTTGTCGGTCTCTGGGACTGCGTAGCGTTTGATGAGGTTGCCGGGATCAAGTTCAAGGATAATGACGGCATTCAGATCATGAAAGACTACATGGCGTCCGGATCCTTTGCACGCGGGAAGGAGGAAAAGGCAGCATCCGCGTCGATGGTTTTTGTCGGGAATATCAATCAGAGTGTAGATGTGCTTCTAAAGACATCTAGTCTGTTTGATCCTTTCCCTCCTGAGATGGGTACTGATACCGCATTTCTCGACCGTATGCATTGTTATCTTCCAGGATGGGAAGTACCAAAATTCCGCCCGGAGCATTTTACAGACGACTATGGATTCATCACAGACTACCTTGCTGGATGGATTCGCGAGATGCGTAAAGAGCAGTTCGGGGATGCATTGGATCACTATTTCCACCTCGGAAAAAATCTGAATCAGCGTGATGTAATCGCCGTTCGCCGGATGGTTGATGGATATCTTAAGCTGATGTATCCGGATGGCGAATTTTCAAAGGATGACGTGGAAGAGATCCTGAAGCTTTCTCTGGAAATGCGCCGCAGAGTCAAGGAGCAGCTTAAGAAGCTCGGAGGAATGGAATTCTACGATGTGAATTTCAGCTACATCGATAATGAGACGTTCGAAGAAAAATATGTCTCAGTACCGGAACAGGGCGGCGGCAAATTGATCCCAGAGGGAATCTGCAATCCGGGACAGGTTTATACGGTTTCCAGAGGAAAATCCGGCATGATTGGTGTGTTTCGTTTGGAATCGCAGATGCTGCCTGGAACGGGAAAGCTTACCTGCACTGGACTTGGAAGTGACCGAAGCGCAAAGGAAGCAACGAATACCGCATTCAATTATCTGAAGGCCAATGCGAAACGAATCAGTGGTTCCATTAGCATGAACTCGAAAGATTATAACCTCAATTATCAGGATCTGCAGGGGATCGGTATCACGGAGAAGCTGGCTCTGCCGACTGTGATTTCGATCTGTTCGATTGCATTAAACCGACCGACTTTGAGTTCTCTTGCCGTACTTGGAGAAATCAGTATTGCCGGCTCCATGATCAAAGTTGATGAGCTTGCAAACGCGCTTCAAGTGTGCCTTGACAGCGGAGCAAAAAAGATCCTGCTTCCTATCACTTCAGCTGCAGACATGGGAACCGTACCGCCGGAGCTGATGGGGAGCTTTCAGATTATCTTTTATAACAGTGCGGAAGATGCCGTGTTCAAGGCATTGGGCGTAGAATAAGGAGATGCAGAAATATGTCAGATGAAGAAAAAAGAATATGGGGTATTCATACAAAGGATGATAATTTATTTCTGCATCAGAATGTAATCGCTATTGGTTGGAAGGACATGGGCGACTTAAGCTTGATTCCAGCTGACCGTGAAGCTTTTAAAGAAAAATATAAAAAGGTATATCCAGATGCCAAAAAAGGGAGCATCGCAAATGGAGCTGGTATGTTGTATCGCTTTGTATACGAAGTTGAGGTTGGTGACTATGTCGTATTTCCTTCTAAGATTGACCGTCAGATAAATATCGGTCTGATTGAAGGTGGATATGAATATCATCCGGAAGCATCAGAATATGTACAGCAGCATAAAGTTAAGTGGTTAAAACATCTGCCGAGAACATCATTCACTCAAGGTGCACTGTACGAAGTTGGTTCAGCAATGTCTTTCTTTTCTGTAAAGAATTATGCGGATGAATATCTTGCATCATTGGATAAAGGATTCAAAAAGAATGCAATGACTAATGGCCTGGATGAGGATGAAAGTGTTGGAGCTACAGCTGATGAGATCGTAGAAGCAACAAGAGACTTTATTTTGAAGGAATTAAGCAAAAATCTCAAAGGCTATGACTTGGAAGAATTTGTAGCTGATCTTTTGAGAGCAATGGGATATCGTACTACAGTTTCTGCACATGGAGGAGATAGTGGTATTGATATAACAGCGTATAAAGATGAACTTCCTCCACGGATTCTGGTTCAGGTAAAGAGCCAGGATAGCGACATCAGGGAAGCAACTATCCAATCTCTGAAAGGTGCTATGCGGGAAGGCGACTATGGCCTGTTCGTGACATTATCCAATTATACAAAGAATGCTCAAAAGTATCTGGACAGTACACCTATCATACGTGGTATTAACGGAAAAGAACTTGTGGACTTGATTTTGAAGTACTATCAGGATCTGAGCGATAAATATAAAAAGATGATTCCTTTGAAAATGGTGTACATCCCGGTAGCAAAGGATGATCAGGCATAATTAAACCTATTAATTTTGCCATACTTTATAATTATTGGAGAAAAGAGGTACCACTTTGGTAGCAGCAACAACAGCACATTTAATACAAACCAATACAATGGACTGCTACCCAAGTGACCTATATGCGAGGGAAAACCCAGAAATAGTGCTATTTTGGGCATTTTATTTTTATAACAGTTGTATCAAAGATAGCGTCTTAATAGACCCTACATGCGGATCGGGCGGCAAAGTTGATGAAACTTCAAAGGTTGAGACGATGGAATCTGGACTCCTTCTCTTATACCGCACTCTTGAGACGATGGGCAGAATGGGCAGCACGCATCATAATGAGAAGGAACAAGGTCTTTGACCTGTTTCCGCAGACAGTCGGGGATAGAAATAGGGCTAATTATACATTATTATAGGTCTGGAGCAATTCCCGCAAACCGTGAGATGACATATTTCCGTAAACGGGAACTTATCAGGCGCATATCCGACATCCATTCTTAAAGCTCGTGCCACGTTGAGACGGTAGCGTTGATGTCAAAGAAAAAATAAGACGAGGACGGAACCTGCTGAAATCAGCGGGTTCCGGGAATCGTGGAAAATTTCAGCGTCCCTGAAATCTGGCTGAAAAACAGCACATAGGGAAGTTATCCAAGGCGTTTTTTACAGGGTTGTGTGTCGCGATTAAATAATCGGGCAGGTTGCGGCTCGTGATTAGATATAGGGTAGGGGATGGATGTTGGGGAACAAATTCTACAAGGACGAAGAGACTGGTGAGGATATGATTGAGGATGAAGTCTTTAGGAAAAGAAGATTTGTGCCATCCAAGATGGATAGTTTTGGGTTTCAGAAATCCGGTGATCAGTATTGTTATGAAACAGATTTTATGAATGGAGAATTTCATGTAATCTTATCTGTTTCAAAAGAAGGCAATGTGACAAGTGAAGTGATTGATAAGATGAATAACGAAGAATATGTTCAACTCAGGTCAGAACATTTCAATGGAGCCTATGTGAACACTGTTCGTGATGCATACAGGCAATTGCTTGAGCACATTGGAGATGCAGTCTGCAGGGAAGTTCTGTTTGCTTCAGAGCAGGCAAACAGAATCACGGAAATGATTTTGAATCAGTATGACGTAAAGCCGGATTTTTCATGGGAGACAGCGCAGTACCAGTCATACGGAACTTTCAGGCATGCAGATACCAGAAAATGGTTTGCCCTTATCATGAATGTAAAAAGAGAAAAACTTCTTAAGGATAAAGATAGGACCACTGTTGATATAATAAATCTCAAAACGGATACATTGGAGAATGATATCAGCAAATATCCCGGAGTGGTATTTCCGGGATACCATATGAATCATAAAACATGGATTTCGATTATGTTGAGTGATTATCTTGAGGATAGGATGATTATGGAATATGTCCAAAGAAGTTTCGAACTTACAAAGTGAGATTCATTCCTGAAGGTCAACCGAGCAGGCACTCCAGATGGGGCGCCTGCTTTTTATTCGTTGATAGTGATCTGCGGGCGCACCGAGTCAAAATGAGTTGTTGATATATGTATACAGAAGGTCTCAGACAACGAAAAAATATATATGATCCGCACAACGAATTATTGTGAAATCTATATGACTTTGCTATAATAAACCCTATAGATTTTTTAGTGCAATGCAATAGCTATTATTTCTATCGTAGATATTTCTCAATACAGATTGAAAAAGGCAAACTGATCGTGAGGTCAGGACGCAAAACTATAGGGTCTTATTTTAGAATCTCCAAACAGTAAGATAGCCAGATGCCATTCTTGTAAAGGAAAACATGAATGGAGGGTTAGTAAAAAATATGAAAAGGAAAAAGTCAAAGATGATAGGGACGGTAGCACTTTCCGTGTTAGTTGCGTCCAGTTTATCATCACCTATGGTTGCGCTCGCGGCAGACACAACAACAGCGGGAGCAAATCAAACCGGAGTCTATGCTGAAGTTGCGGGACAATCTGCGTCTCCTGTAAGCACTTCTGCCCCTGATCAACAGACGGCGGATAACCAAACAGGAAAACACTTTGAAGAACCTGCGGTAGATCAAAAAACTACCGCACCGAATAACATCAAAGAAGCAGCTCCGTCTAATGATAAACAGGGTTCGGATATCTCGTATAAGGCCAATGTAACTTTTTTGGGCATGGAATTTCCTGTTGCTGACAACACTGCCACAATCAAGCCGGATGATGCCAATAATAAAGAAAAAACGCTTGGCGATGTGTCTGCTGCTTTCAAGGGCACCGATTTTGGAAAAGAAAAAGCCGGCGATCTTGTTGTGAAGGGCGACATGTCTATTGAGGGAGACACCACCAAGGATGCCGCGCATGATGTGGAGAAGGATTCAAGGCATGATGTCAGGGCCGACCTGGACGTGTCGGCAATCCATACGTCCATCGAAAAGTCGGGCAGTATGCTGAGCGATACATACGGGGACGCCAACGCGGCGAAGGATGTGTACGTGAATCATCTGGAAACGGGCCTTCGCTCGACATTCGTGATCGGAAGCGACCTGAACGGCGAGTTCTACCATTCCTACCTCCCTGGAGGACGCACAGGCGCACTACATTCTGTCTTCTGCCGATGGGGCCCCGCTGATCTATCGGATCAACTACGGCAGCTCCTCGTTCGCCAAGGATACGGTCACGATCTTCATGGATTTGGACCTGACGCACATGGACGAACAAAAGAATACCTATAACTCCAGCAAAAAGCTTTACGGTGAGAATGGTGTCATGGAGAACTTCAACCACACCGATGATGAATACGACAAAGACAAAACATACGAAACCAGCACTTTCGGTAACCTGAAGCAGCTCATCACGTCATCAGCAAAGAAGATCAGCCTCCTGCTCAAGGATGTGCTGTTCCACTCGGCAACGGGCAACAGCGCTACGACGGAAACCGATACGGAGACGAAAACCACTACGCAGGGTTCCATTAACGGTACGTTAGTCGGATACATGAAGGCTAATGTCGGCCATAACCGGGTTAAAGGCAATGTTTCTTACGTCTGGGGAGCCATGCAGGACGCAGAGGGCAGGGATGTCAACGCGAACGGGGATAAGGCTGATAAGGTAATGCTGACCACGCAATTTACCGAAACAACCCCAAAGAATAATCCGAGCATTCCGGATATACCGAGTAACCCGGATACGCCGAGCAATCCGGATACGCCGAGTACCCCGGATACGCCGAACAAGCCTGACACGCCGGTCAACCCGAATACACCGGTTAATCCGGATACACCAGACAAGCCGGATACGCCGAATAAGCCTGACACGCCAGTCAAGCCGGTTAATCCGGATAAGCCGAACACGACAGTCAAGCCGAATACACCAAGCAAGCCGAACAAATCAAACATGTCGAACACGCCAAGTACGCCGGGCAAGCCGGGTACACCGAGCAAGCTGAGTGTTCATAAAGGTTCGATTACGCACACGAGAACGAATCAGGCTACAAACGCCGTGACTGCTAACAAGGTGTCTGAAAGCCCTCAGACAGGAGATACAAGTAATTTGAACTTGTGGATCTTTTCCATGATTGCATCTGCCGGAATGTGTGCGGCAATTGTTTATTTAAAAAAGAGAAAAAGCAGTCGATAGATATTTGGCAGAGAGTGCGATGTAAGAACGCACTCTCTATTTTTATGCAGGATACTGTCGAAGAATATTGGATGGAAATTACTGTGTAAGAAAGCTTAGCTTTTATGAAATAGAAATGAGCAGGCACTCCAGATGGGGCGCCTGCTTTTTATTCGTTGATGGTGATCTGCAGACCGGACTTGAATTCGATCACGGCTCTGTCCTGGTAGATAATGATCTGCCGGATGAGCTTTCGCACCATGCGTTCGTCGAACTCGGTGATGTCGGTCTGCTGATCTTTCAGGAAATCCTGCAGCTCGGTGATTCTTTTCTGCAGGTCTTCCTGGCTTCTGGTCGAGGCATCGGCCTTTTCCTTTTCTTCCCGCAGACGGAAAATCTCATCGGCGATGGCATCGTAGTCTTCTTTACTGTTTGCTTTCCTGATGAGCT
>ERZ791908.752-NODE-752-length-28280-cov-13.767830_pt1 | contig 28280 bp, 19 predicted proteins | sample MGYA00510144_ERZ791908 | MGnify/ENA primary metagenome ERZ791908 (study PRJEB30046, sample SAMN00792105) | human gut metagenome | study: EMG produced TPA metagenomics assembly of the A metagenome-wide association study of gut microbiota in type 2...
CCATTAAAAGCAACCCTATTATTAACAAAACAAGCACTGCTGTTATGAAAAAGAAGACAATTCTATTCGCTTCTTGTTTATTGGGAGTATTCGCTTTCAGCTCCTGTGAGAAGAACCTTTATGATGAAAGCAAGCAACCTGAAAAAGAAATTCAAGTAAAAGACCTGGATATACCCGCAGGCTTTCAATGGAAATTAACTCAAGTAGCCGCAGGAACAGTAGCTGCTACTACCCCCACTATGGTTTCCTTCTTTTTGGATGAAGCATGTAGTAAAGAAGAGAAAACAGCCGACATTCCTGTAGATACAGAAATTTCAAGTCTCCCTTTGAGCATCCCAACCTACGTAAATACATTGTATGCCCAGTACAAAACCAGCACCAATGAAACCAAAAAAGTAGCCATACCTGTAAATGCAGATAGAAGTTTCTCACTGAACATTGCTAATGATGCCAAATCCAAATCTAACACCACCCGGTCAATCACTCGTGGGCATGATATAGAAGATGACATCCAATTGTCAAAAGGAGTCATTTTTCATCCCAAAGATGGTTGGGGAACAATCATGTTTGAAGACCAATTTCCATCATTAGGAGATTATGACTTTAATGATTTTGTAGTCAATTATAAGGTGCAGTTCCAAGGTATTAGAAAGGTTGACAAAAAATACACTGCGCAGTATATACAAATAGGGTTACGTCTAAAAGCTATCGGAGGAATATTCCCTTATTCCCCTTATTTAAGACTGAAAGAAATAGATTCTGACGAAGTGGAAAGTATAGAAGTTTATGAAACTAAAAACGTGATTCCTGCGATCGACGGAGTAGAACTTGTCCCCAATAAACATCTTATCATTGATTACAGCCCTTTAATTAAGAATCTGGCTAAACCTGCAGGCAGCCAATATTATAATACAGAAAAGAATGCTTTGGTAGCAACAAGTGATTTACCGGAGATCAATATTCTGATCACCCTAAAGAAGAGAAAAGAAGTAAAGGAAATATTAGAAGGCGATGAATTCGACTTGTATTTAAAACGTAATGATAGCGGAACAGAAATCCATATGAATGGTATTGAACCGATCACTTACCAATATCCATTCAATGATAAAAATCTGCTACCGATATATACAAACGGGGACGAAGAAGATGATAATTATTATTTTAGTGCAGGACGCCTGATTTGGGGATTAAGAGTACCAGGCAACGCAGCGCATGCTATTGAAAAAGCTAATTTCTTGGAAGCCTATAAAGGATTTGCAAAATGGGCGCAAAGTAGTGGCAAAAACGAACAAAACTGGTATAATCAAGGAAACGCAGATAAAAGTTTATTGATTCATAACTAACACATATCAATAAATCCCGGCAAACATTGAAAATTCAAGTTACCGGGATTTATTGTATTCTAACGTGAATAGTTTTGATTCTATCCTTTCCTCTTCAGCAAATCTGTCGGACTTTCTCCAAACTGCTCTCTATAACATTTGGTAAAATAAGAAGGAGAGCTGAAACCGACTTCATAACCAATCTCTGCCACTGTCATATCCGACGAAGCAAGCAGGGAAGCAGCTTTCTTTAAACGAGCGATACGAAGCAATTCATTCGGAGAATAATTAGTCAAGGATTTTATTTTGCGATAGAGCTGCACACGACTTAATCCCATATCCTTACCCAAATCTTCTACATTCAAATTTGAGTCTCCCATCTTTGCTTCAATCAAAGCCTTGAATTTTTCCACAAAATCTTTATCCATATCACAGACATCCTCTTTCGCCAACGTTTGTCCGTCACCAAAGAACTGTTTCAGGCGGCGATGTGAATCTATCAGATTACGAACGCGTGCCAACAGCAATTGCGAACTGAAGGGCTTGGAGATATAAGAATCCGCACCTCCGTCATATCCCTGAATCCGTTGTTCATCCAAAGAACAGGCTGTCAATAAGATGACAGGGATATGGCAGGTTTGCAGTTCGCTTTTCAGCCGACGACAGCACTCTATTCCATCAATACCAGGCATCATCACATCAGAGATTATCAAGTCCGGAACATATTTCATTGCTTTGCGGATGCCCTCCGAACCGTCTGCTGCTTCAATTACAGTATAATCGGTATGGAGTAATCCGCGTACATACGAACGGATATCTGCATTATCATCAATTACCAAAACGGAAGGTTTGGAAGAATCATAGCCTTTTTCCAGTTCCTCTTCTTCGGCAGCTAAAGTTCCATTCAGGTCGGAAGAGGCGGGAGATCCGGGAGAAGCAGGATTTAAAGGAACTGCAGAGATTGATGACTTTAGAGAATCTTCGGCCAGAATAGTTTCACAAGTCTGTACCGGTAAATCAACGGTAAAGACAGTGCCCTGCTTTTCATCACTTTCCACAGAAATTGTACCTTTATGCAATTCAACGAAAGCTTTGACCAATGCAAGCCCGATTCCCGAACCGGCATGGTGCATGTCTATTTTATAAAAACGATCGAAAATGCTCCGAATATGTTCGGCGGAAATCATTGAACCGGTATTGGCAACAGTAAAACGAATCCAGCGAGTATCCTCTTTCGTTAAGGAAGATAAACGAACCGTTATCTTTCCATTTTCCGGTGTGAACTTGAACGCGTTGGAAAGCAGATTAAAATAAATACGTTCCAACTTTTCCATATCCGCCAATGTATGGTAATCCGTATCCGGCATATTATCAAAAGAGAAATGAATGTGTTTCTTCCGGGCCGCTGCAAGGAATGATTCGTTCCAGCCCTCAAAAGAGGAAAGAACATCTATCTGAACAGGTGTATATTCCATCTTACCGTTCTCGTATTTACGGAAATCCAGAATCTGATTGACAAGACGTAAGAGGATATTCACGTTTCGTTGAATCAGCATCAACATTCGATGCTGATCTCCACTTAGTGTATGATCGGCCAATAAATGTTCTACCGGATCGGCAACCAATGTAAGCGGAGTACGGAAATCGTGAGATATATTTGTGAAGAACACCAGTTTGGCATGCGTTGCCTCTTCCAGTTGATGAGAAAGCTGGATGAGCTGATCCCGTTGCTCTTCCAGTTTGTCCCGCTGTTCTTCTAATTGGTCACGTTGTTCCTCTAACTTGTCCCGTTGCTCTTCCAGCTGTTTCTTCTGCTCGGAAAGTTCCTTATTCAGACGATTTTTAGCACGGAGAGATTTATAGACTACCAATAATAAGCCTGCCACCAATAGAAGAATAACCAAACCGCCATACATCACCACCTGCTGTGTAGCAACCCGAGACAGATATCCGCCGATACGTCCGTTCAATGTTTCAATCTTCTGATCCAGTTCCGAGATGTGAGTTGTCTGAAGTTGCATGACATGCGCATTCGTACGGTCGACCACCGCAGTGTTCATGACCGTTTCCCGGGGATAAGGCTTTTTCTCAAGGATATTCATTGCCAGTTGCATCACTTTGTCGCCATTGGTCGGATAAATAAAAGTAGCATTCAACACACTGTCGAGCACCATTTCCAATCCGTTGCCTTTGCCGGGGAGAGCATCGATACCGACAAAAATCATTTCCTTCTCCCGTCCCACTTTCTTTGCAGCCTGATAAGCTCCCGGAGCGATACGGTCATTATGCGCATACACGGCGTCTATCTTCGGATGCCGACGGAGCATACTATCCATTTCCACTTCCGCCGGTTCACGCTCCCACGCAGCATCCGCTTTATCAATCAGTTTGATATCCGGAAAGTTACTGATAGCAGCCATAAATCCTTGATGGCGTTCCATGGCAGGAGTTGAGCCACCCAGTCCGGTAAGTTCCACCACATTCCCTTTTCCTTTCAAGCTTGACGCAATATAATTGCCTACCGCACGTCCTATTTCATAATTGTCGGCACCGATATAGGCAGTATATTTATCAGAAAGAATCTTCCGGTCTACCAGGATGACAGGTATTCCCTTTTGATAGGCTTCCTCTACAATCGGAGTCATGGGGGCCGCTTCGTTGGCAGAGATAATCAATAAGTCAACCCCTTCATCTATAAAATAATGAACGTCTTCCGCCTGTTTGCGATTATCATCCGCAGCCGACCGGATTTCAACCGATACTCCATCATAAAACATTGCTTCGCGGAGAATTTCATCATTCATCTTATGCCGCCAGGAGTCATCGCTGCATTGCGCCACCCCGATACGGAAACGCGGTGCATCCTGCCGACAAGCCGTCATGCCAAGAAGACAGAGCAAGACTGCTATCCACTTCGTATATCCCATCATTCTAATCATTCTCATTTTTTTCGTATTTCTTTCTATGACCCAAATGGACGATTGAGAACAAAAATAAGAAATAAAACTGTGAGTATGCTATCTATCATCCAATTATTCTCATCATTACCCTCCAAAGAAATGCAAAACAGTTCCCAATATTCAACCGGAAATTATTAACAAAAGTATAAAGCGTAAGACAAACACTCAATAAATGTTATAAAACATCTCTTTTTATTTGGATTATTTGCAGATTTAGCAGAAGTCCGTATCTTTGCAATGTGTTTTTCATAGTATTAGATTTAAGGTTAACAAAGGTTGGAGCAAGGCGTTGCTCCTTTTTTTATGTCTGTACGGCTATGCCTTGCACTCTGTATAACACCTACAACCTATATGACAGTTGATAAGACCTAGTTTTCATCCCATTCCCTTTCCAGTTTGCCATCAATGGTATAAAGTTTCCAACGTCCTACCCGGTGACCGTTCTTATATTCTCCACATTCGCGGAGCTTGTTATTCTTCACATAACGAGATTCAAAAGGACCGTTTTGCCGTCCGTTGACGTATGTAGAAGTTTCCCAATAATCAAAGCGATTGTCCACCACTAACTGGCGTGCTTTTCCGTGCAGTCTGCCAAACTGATAGGTTGCCTCGTACTTCAATTCGCCATTTTTCAAGTCATATTCACGATAGATTCCGTCCTTGCGGTCATTTTTCAGATAATATTCTTTGGTACGCATCCCTGTCTCGCCACTGTATGAAACGTGCAGGCCTTCTTCTTTTCCATTCAGATAAGTTTCAATTACAATGGTATCGCCACTCTCTGCAATCTCTGTCCAACGACCGTTCTTCTGTCCATTCTTGTAACTACCCAACACATGAGGAGCTCCAAAAGTAAAGATGGACGAATATTCTCCATCCTTCAACCCTTCGTTATTATAATATACCGTTTCGTATAGTTCATAAGTACCCTTCATGAAAGTATATTGTTTCCCTACTTGTTTACCATCCTTATAATTATGGTCCATCCGCAGAGTTCCGTCATAATCATACGACAAATGTTTTCCATCCTCCTTGCCCATCCGGTAGTTTTTCTCACTTTCTATTTTTCCGTCAGTAAAGAACGTTTTGCTCGTACCGTTCAACTTTCCTTCCTTATAAGACTTTTCTTCTTTCAGTTTACCGTCAAACTTAGAATAGATTTTAAATAAGCCATTCTTCCGTCCATCTTTGTAGACGCCTTCATTTATCAGAATGTTATCCAAATGCTCTTCATATTTGCCATCATAAAAACCATCTTTAAAAGAGGCCAGTATATACGCAGAGTGATAACCGTCAATGATACGATGTTCGCCGTTGAGCGGTTTTTCCGTCATCAAGTCTCGGTACAAGAATCTTCCGTCGCCTACATTAACGACAGATACCTGATCGATTTTAAACTCTTTTTGTGCTAATGAGGGAAGGGCTATGCATAAAAGCAAAAATACATTCCAGCATTTCGAGCGGAATAAAATAGAAACGTGTTTCATAATGTGACATTCTCTTTTTAGTTATTATCTTGTGAATCGTGCAAAGATATATAATTAGCTAAAAATCCAACAATAAAAAGAGAAGAAAAGAGGTGATATCCGAAAAGATTTGAATTAAAAAAATCCTCCTTACTACAACATACCGTAGTAAGAAGGATTTTTCACTTTAGGATTCTTTTCGTCCCTACATTTACATCAATAGAGAAATTACATCAATCTGTCTTTCAAAACCTGCGGAAGTTCGGGCATTGCACCGCTTTGCGTGCAGACATAAGCAGAAACTTCAACGGCAAGTTTGTGAGCTTCAGGAACTGGTTTTCCATTGAGAATGGAAGCACAGAAAGCAGCCGTAAAGGAATCACCTGCCCCCACCGTATCGGCAACCGGAACTCTCGGCGTCTCCTGGAAAGAGACAACACCCGGAGTAAACACATAACTGCCATTAATTCCGCAAGTCAGAATCAACATCTTCAGGTTGTATTTTGCCAACAGAATCCAACATTTATCCTGTAAGTCGATGCCGGGATAGCCAAACATACGGCTGATGGTCACCAGTTCTTCGTCGTTTATCTTCAGAATGTTGCAACGGCGGAAAGATTCGCGCAATACCTCTTTGGTGTAGAAGTCCTGACGGAGATTAATATCAAAGATTTTCAGTTGTCCGTCTATGTCGGGCATCGTATCCAGAAAACGGTTGATAGTGGCACGGCTCACTTCATTACGTTGAGCCAGGGAACCGAAGCAAACGGCACGCGTACTCAATGCCAAACGTTTCAGTTCATCCGTAAAAGGTATGTTATCCCATGCCACGCCTTCTTTGATTTCGTAACAAGGCACCCCCTCGTTATCCAGTGTCACCTGTACCGTACCGGTAGGATAATCCACTTGTTCAATCTGCGTTTTCAGTTTCTTCTCGTTGAATACGTTCAGAATCTCGTCTCCCAACTCATCTTTGCCAACGGCACTCACCACGCGACTGTCAAAACCAAACTGTGATACATGATAGGCAAAGTTTGCCGGAGCACCACCTATTTTCTTTCCTTCGGGCAACACATCCCAAAGTGCCTCGCCCATTCCTACGATTATATTATTCATGATCTACGGATTTTATTGTTTCCAAAGTTATAAAATTATTTTTTAATACGGAACGTATAGAACAAGAGATAAAGCGCGCCCACCGTCATTACGGCTACTGCCCCACTCTGTCCCATGGCGTCGGATGCTACTCCCATAGCCAACGGAAATACCGTGCCGCCGAACAGTCCCATAATCATCAGACCGGAAACTTCATTTTTCTTACCCGGCAGATAAAGCAATGCCTGCGAGAAGACTACGGAGAACACATTGGAGTTGCCGAAACCAATCAGAGCGATGCATACATAAATCATTGTCTTGTCATGGAATATAAACAAGCCTGCCATCGCTATCAGCATCATCACAACGCTAATGCCGAAGAAAGACTTCGGTGACATCTTACGTAAAATGAAAGAACCGAGGAAGCAGCCTGCCGTACGGAAGATGAAATAAAGGCTTGTTGCAAAAGCCGCATCATCAAGGCCCATGCCGAGACGTTCCATCAAAATCTTGGGGGCAGTGGTATTTGTTCCCACATCAATTCCAACGTGACACATGATACCGATAAAAGAAAGCAGGATAAACGGTTTGCCAAGCAAAGCGAGACATTGTCCCAAAGTAGACGGTTTGCCTTCTTCTTTTTCCTCTTTAATCTGTGTGACATTGAGCAACAGGATAGCAATGACGGCTACAATCATGTAAATCGGGAACAGGATGCGCCAGCCCAAATCGAAAGTCGGGATGGCTTGTGTCGCTCCCCACATGGCAATATAAGGAGCAAGGAAAGAGGCAATGGCTTTCACAAACTGGCCGAAAGTCAGGCTACTTGCTAGACGGTCGCCACGTACGATGTTAGAAAGCAACGGATTCAGGGAAGTCTGCATCAACGCGTTTCCGATGCCCAGAAGGGAGAAAGAAATCAGCATCAGCATATAGCTGTCTCCGAAAACCGGCAATAACAAAGAAGCAAAAGTCACAAGCAAACTAAGCAATACGGTTTTCTTCTGGCCGATGCGGCTCATCAACATACCTGTGGGTACGGAGAAGATGAGGAACCAGAAGAATACCAGTGAAGGGAAGATATTCGCCTGCGAGTCCGACAGACCGAGGTCTGCCTTTACATAATTGGAGGCAATGCCTACCAGGTCAACAAATCCCATGGCAAAGAAGCAAAGCATCACCGGGATTAGTTTGGAAAGGGAAGAGTTTTTACTGTTTTCCATTGTTTTTTTTATCTAAATATGTTATCATCATTTGTTTATATCATAAATTTAGGCACGGATTAGGCGGATTACACGGCTTCTCGAATGATGGCTGTCAGATAGCAACCCTGTAATCCGCGTAATCCGTGCCTAATAATATAAAATTATATTTTGCATGAGTACTTATTCTATTTATATCATGCAGTTATATGATTCAATTTACAATCTGCTGTTAGTCGTGTGGGTACTTACCGTTAGTTATCTGTTCGTCGCCTATATGAATCACGCTCTCCTTACTGCATCAATACCTCAAGCCTACGGTATCTTTATCTTAAACCTACGGTATAGTAACTTTGAAGCTACGGTATTATTAACTTCCCACGGCCGTGGTAGGAATTCGTCATGGCTGTGGGAAGATCTTTCCACGGCCATGGTAGGAACTCGTCACGGCCGTGACGAATCAGTAATACCGTAGGTTTAACACAAGTATATCCCTACTATCCACCTACTATCCCTTAAGGAAAGACGTATTCATCCATAGGGAAACAAATAAAGAGCGCATAGGGCGAACAAGAGATATTTATGGCTTCAACTTATGAACCACAAACGAATCTACTTTATAAGCTCCTCCTTTACTGTAAAAGTTGATATGATTGTAAGGTTCCGAAGGGAATACCTGATTGGTCATCACAAAACGTCCACCATCTCCAAAGGCTTCCACACTGGATTTATCCACAAACAGACGGAGTTTTAATGCCTCTTTACCGCCTTGTTCCTCGTTTCCACCTTGTTCAATTGCTGTCCAGGTCAACATCGGGAAATTCTCATTGAAGCTGACCTCTCCGCTCTTGCGACGATCCATTGAGAATTTCTTTTCTTTCATGTCATACTGCATATCCACTTCTTCGCCTTTGTCATTGTAGAGACGGAAGCCGATTACGTCTGCACGTTGATTTTCAATTGTCAATTCTATTTCGTATGCACCGTCATTACCGGGAATCATTTCTTTAATTGTGCGTGTTCCGTTTACTTTGAACGAGCGTTTCTTGGAAGCATCACGCAAAGCCAACAGTTCGGGAGAGGGAGCTGATTGGAGGTAAGTCTCACCATCTACGGTAAACAGGCTCAAGTCACGGGGAACGGAGTTCGGGCTACGGTATTGGGAGGTAGGAACATCGTTTGCATATTGCCAGTTGCTCATCCATGCGATAGCGATGCGGCGGTTGTCGGGAGCATCGCTCCAAGTCACGGTGGCATAATGGTCTTTTCCCCAGTCCATCCATTTGGTTTTGGAGGGTGATTCGTTTACAAACTCTTTTCCGTTGAAGGAGCCTACAAAATATTGAGTAGCCGAGTCACCGAAAGGACCGTCGCCGAGGCTGCAAAGCAGTACCCATCTCTTTTCATTTGTTCCTTCTACCGGGAGTTCGAATAAGTCGGGACATTCCCAAACGTTTCCGTGTGCGCCGTGTCCTTTGCCGAAGCTACTTTCAAATGTCCAGTCTTTCAGGTTGGGGGAAGAGAAGAATTGCATTTCCTGCCCTACTGCTAATACCATGATCCAGCGTTTGGTACCTTCGTACCAGAATACTTTCGGGTCGCGGAAGTCACGTGCTTCAGAGACTAATACGGGGTTGTTTTCGTATTTGGTGAAGGTACGTCCGTTGTCGGTGCTGTAAGCAATACTTTGCACCTGACGGTCGCTGTTTTGTGTATAGATGGCGACGATAGCACCTGCACCGAAGCCGGCAGTATTGTGATGATCTATCACGGCAGAGCCACTGAAGATAGTGCCGAATGCATCCGGGGCGATTGCCACGGGGCGATGTTCCCAGTTTACGAGGTCTTTGCTGATTGCATGTCCCCAGTTCATATTTCCCCATTTGGAACCGTAAGGGTTGTATTGGTAGAAAAGGTGGTATTCGCCGTCTTTATATACCATTCCGTTCGGGTCGTTCATCCATCCGTAGAGGGGAGAAAAGTGATAGGTGGGACGGAACTTTTCACGGTTGCTTGTATCGAACGTGTCGGACAATTTCATTTCCTTGCAGCAAGCGGTGTTGTCCGGCGAAAGATTGACACGAACCGGGTCGTTGGAGTTCATTTTAAATTTGAAAGAAATTAGTTTGCCGGAATAGTCGGAAAGGTCTACCGGAACAAAGTAATCGACTTTATGGATGGCCAGACGGACATCGAAGTTCTTTACCTCTTTATTATTAACAATCATGCTGATACGCACATCGGGCGATGCATCTTCTACGGGCAACAACAGATACTTCTGGTTAGTGTTGACACGTACGAGGCAATGTCCTTCTCCTAAATCTTTGATTAATAGAGGAGAGTTGTCCGCACGGGCGGATAGAGAGATATTCATCACAATCATACAAAATAAAACCGCGAAGGTTTGAATTTGTTTGGAAGAGAGTCTTAAATTCATGCTTTATGGTATTAAGGTTGTTACAGTGCAAAGATAGGCGCTCCGGGATGAAACGCCTATCACTTTTGTTTCAAACACTGTAAAAGATGTTACTTTTCTATTAATAGGTGCTCACTTGAATATCTGATACAGTGATTTCGCCTTTATAACAGCAGAGTGACCACGGATTCTTCTGCATTTGATAGATGCGGTTCGTGAAAGATAACTGGTCGTTGATGTAAGTCACACAAACCGACTGGTCACTGTAAATCGTCACCCGGTATTCATGATCCGCCGGGATATTGAATTTGTTATCAAACAAGTATTTGGCATTGTCACCGTCTTTCTCGAAGTTGGCTTTACCCTCGTCAGCGTTGACGTGGATGCTATACCATGATTTGGAGTCCGTTCCACGGACGAAAGAGATTCCAAAACGATCTGTATTCGAGGATGCTTTTACGGTAAAGGAAATCTTGTTGTGCACTTTCAACCGGTTGAAGATAACGGAAGCTCCTTCGGCCAACGTATAGGTTTTACCGCTTTCTGTTACGTTTCCGTCTTTAGCCATCACTTTTACCTCTTGTGCAGAAGTGTATTTACGGTCGATTGCATCGGGAACTCCAAGGGTTAACGTACCGTCTTCGTGCTGAATGAGGCGTTGTGCCACCAAGTTGCCAGCCCATTCGGGTTCTACATCCCCTACGTTTCCATTATCATTACCGGCACGGGTAGGACACCAGCCCCAGATGTAACGGTTGGTTCCATCGGAAGCAGTCTTGCCTGCATAGAATGCGCGGCTGTCCAGCATACCTTCCCGATTGTCCGGCCATATTCCGGCATCATTGGCGGTGGTTGCTTTCAGTTCATCGAGTGTTCTGCCTTTGAAGTATTGTACCTTGCGCATGAAGGAAGCTTGTTCCGAATAGACCAAATACCACCAGTCTCCCATCTTGAATACGTCCGGACATTCGTAGAAACGGTCCCACATCATGGTCATAAATGTGCCGGCAGACGCCCACTCTTTCAGGTCAGTAGAGGTGAATTCGGCAATGTGTCCTTTTCCGTTTTTACGGGTGGCAATCAGCATGTGATAAACGCCGTCTTCGGTCTGGAACAGGAACGGGTCGCGGAAGTCATTCTTGTCATAGCCGTACGTATCTCCTTTCAGATAGAAAGTGCGGTTCTTGGTCCATGTTTTAAAGTCGGGAGAGGTAGCCACCATGACTACCTGTGCATTCTGGTCGGAAGAAGGTTTGAATTTATTGCCGGTGTAGAAGGTGTAGTAGAGTTTATCAACCGGATTATAGATAGTACCTCCTGTACCGATGGCAGCATCCTGTTCGTCACGACCTCCACAGGGAATCAGTTCGCCGAGAGATTCATAAGTAGCACCATCTTTGGTGGCCACCCCGAAAATGGGGTGGTAAGTAGCTTCGGGGTTCGGACGGTAATCTTGCAAGTACATCACTTTAAAGTCTTTGGCAACCGGATCATAGAATGGCATCGGGTCACCGACAAAGCCTACCTGCGGTTTATAGTACATCGAGAAGCCATGTTCGTCGGCCGATTGGAAGTAAGTGGCTGTACCGTCCCAGTCTCTTTGAGTCAATACGGGATCCATCTCATCACTGCAAGCGCTCATTGAGGCCAACAGCGTGGTGATTGCTATATGTAAGATCATATTTTTCATAATTATTGCTTATTCTTTTATTTACATAAGTAGTTGATTGCATTCAGAGTCATTTGCTCTACGTTGTAGTGGTAGTAGTCGACAGAAGTGTCTACGCCTTTACCGTACCAGTCGTAACAACCGGAGCCGATACAAATTGTGCGTCCGCTGTTGGCGCGCGGCTCGAATTCGGCTATGATTACTGCACCGTCGTCTCCGCATGCCACATCGATTCCTCCTGTCAAGCTACGCCATGCGTTCAGATCCTCATAACCTCCCCAGTCTGTTCCGATATGCCATTGTGCCGTACTATTGGTAGTCGCGTAACCAGCATCAAAGGTATAGACTCTTGTTTTGTCACCATCTTTCCATCTTAAATCCTGAAATAACGGATGCGACTCGTTGCCGACAATTGGAAAGCTCCATGCCCCATCAACGACTTCGGGTGAGTCTTCACTTCTTCCCCAACTGTTGTTGGGTACACGCTCGTCTTTTGCAATGCTAAGGTCCTTAATATAGAAAGTTGCATAGCGGGTCAGCAACAGGTTGCCACCGTTTTGATAGTAGACTTTAAATTTCTCTACGGCAGCTTTCGCATCATCCGGCAAAGGAGGATTATCGCCATTGTCTGCATGGAAATGCCACCAGATTGCAGTATATTTACCTAAATCTACTTTTCCGTCTACTACATCTTTGAATGAGATGTATTCGGACATGGATATATTATCCATCATCCACTGGGCAGCGGCTTTTTCTTCAGGACTTGTCAGTTGGCTCACAGAAGAAGCTGTGCCGATAAAGGCAGTCGGAATTACATTTCCTTGAGTAACTGTTACTACATAAGGAGTCACTGCCGAACGGTAAGTTGCCGTATAAGTGACAGGGTTGGTAAAATCCTGGATGCTGCCGGATGCCGGAGTCACAGTAGCTCCATCCGTCACGGTGAACGTACCTTTCAACTGGGTGATATCCACTGTCAGCGGAACAACTACGGAGATTGTTTTTGATAGCTGGTCTACTTTTCCTACATAAGTATCATTCAACTTAAAGGTCAGTATCTTCGCCTCGTCCCTCTTCACGGTAATCGTATAGCTCATCTGTACGTCGCCATTCTTCACGGTCAAAGATACGGGAAGAGAAAAGTCGATTGTTTCACCAACAGCGATGCTCGCCGTAGCACCTTCGGAAAGATTGATTTCACTGACGGCCATCCGGGTAACGTCATAATCGTAAGGAACTCCCACTACGATTGTCTTATTCTGATAATCGATCGTCCCTGCGTATTCATCCAGTTTGATAGAGTTCACCCATACATCTCCGTCCAGACGAAGATTGGATTTGAAGTCATCGCTACATCCCGCAACTGTCAGGCATGCTACAGTCACCAACAGGATGGTATAGAGTTGTTTTATGATTGATTTCATTTTATTCTTTGTTTTAAGATTGATGATTACCAACCGAAATTCTGTGTATAATTTCCGTTACTGGCACTGATCTGTTCGAATGGGATTGGGAGGTATTCGTTCTTATTTTCCGTAAAACCTGCATTCTTGTAAATAGAACAACGGGCTGCTTCGGTCACATAATAAGCATTGATAACGTCTTTGGCTTCTCCCCATCTTACGAGGTCAAAGAAACGTGAGCTTTCCATACCGAACTCTATACGGCGTTCCCATTTCAGCATTTTCATGGCTTCGTCCTGTGTATATGCTTTCAGTTCATAAGGAGTTACTTTGAAGTTTACTCCGTACTCTTCTTTGTAATTGAAGATCAGCATTGTACTTCCGGCTGCACGGCTGCGTACATCGTTGATAAGTGAGATGGCATCGGCAATGCGTCCGTCGTTCAACTGTATCAGGGCTTCGGCACGCATCAGCAATACGTCTGCATAACGGATAACGATATGATTCAGGGAACTTGCCCAATAAGAACCTTTCTTCAGACAGTCACAGTCCGGGTCTACATTCTCTTTGAGCGAAACATAATATCCGTAAAGTCCCTTGCTACGGCTCCAGTCATCATTCTTCTGAATCAGGTAGCCTTCGTTGTATTTATAAGGGAAGCCCGGCATACCCACCGTGTGGAATAAACGGGGGTCTACATTGTCCGTCGTAACCTCGTAGTTCTCATTATCGTAGGTATTGAACAACGGTTTTCCCTGCGAGTCGGTTTTGAAAGCGTTCACCAGATTTTGGCTCGGTTTGTGGAAGTCACAGCAGCCTAGTATCTGCGGAGTTGTCAGTCCCATTCCCCAGTTCAGGTTACCGTTGTATGTTCCGTCGTTGATAGAATATTGAATCGCCCATACAGACTCTGCGCCATTTTCATATTGAGGCAGGAAGTTCATGCTATAATCATTTTCCAATCCGTAACCGGCTTTGGCCATGATGAGAGGATCGGTATATTTCACTACCTGCTTCAGGTCTTCTTCGTCGATACCGGTAAGGTTGTTGTTCACTCCATCCTGACGGTAGGCTTTAAACAGGTAAGTCTTTGCCAGATAAGCGGCAGCGGCAGCTTGTGTGGGACGTCCTTTTTCTATCTGCACTTCCGGCAGATTGCCGTAGGCAAACTGGAAGTCGTCTGCTATCTTTTGCCATTGTTCGTTATTGGTATAGGTAGTATTCGAAAGCTCGTTGTAAGCATCCGGGTCCATGTTTTCATCATTCACTATGACGATCTTCTTAAACAGTTCCTTCAGCATGAAGTGGGCGTGTCCGCGCAGGAATCTCATTTCAGCAATGCGCTGGTCCTTCAGCGGATAAGTCTTTTCATCCATCAGGTCGAGTGACTGCAAGGCTGTGTTGGCACGGGTGATGCATTGATACAGTCTTTTCCATATATCGTTGATATTCCAGTCGGTGGTGTTGATACCTTTAGAAATTTCCAGTGCGTTGAACACACCGCCGTCTTCCGTACCGGAACCGCCTTTATAACAATCGTCGGAACGTACGTCATAATTCCAAAGCGAGAAGGAAGAGTTGATGTCGTCACCTGTTGCCCAAATGGCGTAGGCTGAAATCACGAGGTTGTCCACGTATTCGGGAGAAGCGATCTGATCGCCGGTCACAATACCCTGCGGAACCTGACGATCCAGAAAATCGTTGCAACTGCTTGTCAGCAAGGTAAATCCGATGGTTGCTATGTATAGTATCTTTTTCATGATAGTTCGTTTTATAAATGAAGTGAATTAAAATCCGATGTTAAGTCCGAAGGTGATATTCACAGGGATCGGATAAGAGAAGTTCGGGTTTTCCGGGTCTTCTCCCGTAAAGTCTTTACTCTTGATCGTCAGCAGATTTTGCGCGCTGCAATAGAAACGTAAACGTTCCATTCTCAACTTCTTGGAGATTACTGCCGGAACTGTATAGCCTAATTGGATATTACGCAGTTTCAGGAAAGAACCGTTTTCAACAAAGTAAGTGGAGACACGCTGTTCATTGTTTGTATCGCTGCGGGTCAATGCCGGAATCGTAGAGTTCGGATTAGTAGGCGACCAGGCATTGAGCAGGCGGGTTCCTTTGTTTAGGAAGCCGACGTTGGATGCACTCCAGAAGTCACTTTTCTTCTTCACGTCACTGATGATATCTACTCCTTGAACGCCTTGCCAGAACATAGTCAGGTCGAAGTTCTTATATTCCAGGTAGATATTCAATCCGTAGCTGAAAGCAGGAGTCGGATCGTAAATCCATTCCTGGTCTTTTTCATCAATCACACCGTTATGGTCGATGTCGCAGTAGCGGATACGGCCTACGGCTGCACCTTCCTGCGTAGCGTGATTGTCCACTTCTTCTTGTGATTTGAAGATACCGTCGGCAATGTAACCCACTTGTGAGTTGTATGTATGACCGACTACACTTTTTACTCCATTACCACCAAACTTTCCATTGGCAGCCACTGTCTCCGGCAGTTCAAGAATTTCATTCCGGTAAGTGGAGATGTTTCCGTTCAAGTCGTAAGTCAGTCCGAAGGCAGTCTTGTTGCGGTAGCCCAAGTTGAATTCAAAACCCTGGTTTTTCATTGCGCCCGAATTAATCCAACGGTTGCCACCTTCTCCCAATACTCCCACTCCTGCCATTTCAGTCAGAATATCGGTGGTTTTCTTGTAATAGTATTCCAATGAACCATACAGAGATTGCTTGAACAGACTGAAGTCGATGCCGACGTTTGTCTGTGTGGTTGTCTCCCACTTGATATTGTCATTACCAATCTGGTTACGTTTGAATCCGGAAGGCAGAGTACCACCTCCGTTAGAACCTGTAATATCGTATGCCGTACCGTAGCTTTGACCGCCAAATGAATCTGTTGTTCCATAATTAGGAGCGTAGATAGTGTAACGGGCAAGGTTAGAGATTTCCTGATTACCGGTCTGTCCCCATGAAGCACGCAGTTTCAGATCGTCCAACCAAGTCAGTTCCTTCATAAAGCTCTCCTGTGTGATGCGCCATCCCAAAGAAACGGAAGGGAAAGTGGCATAACGATGGTTTTTACCGAAGCGGGAAGAACCGTCACGACGGAGCGTCAATGAAAGCAGATATTTGTCAGCATAAGAATAGTTCATTTTACCGAAGAAAGAGATAAGCGAGTAACCTTCGCCGGCACCGTAAGCCTGTGCTGTGCCGCTACCTGCATCGGGCCACATATAGTCGGGAGTAAGGATAGAGAAATCTTCTTTGTAGCCGGAGAAATGACTGTCGTCTTCCCGGTTCAGCTCCATACCTGCCATAACATCTCCACGATGTTTGCCTATTTCCAACTGGTAAGTGGCAATGGCATTCCACATCCATTTGGTCCAGTGTTCTTGTTTGGCTTCCACTGCACTCTTGCCGTTATTGGTCTGTGTTCCTTCCTGATAAGGATAGGTGAAGTAACGGGCTTGCTTGTTTGCGTAGTCCAGACCAAAAGTAGAACGAACATTGAATCCTTTGAAGAGGCTTAGATTCACATAAGCATCACCGAACATACGCCAGTAAGTGTATCGGTTGTCTTTGTTGTATTCGAGTACGGCGCGAGGATTACGACGGTCCGGCCATCCGCCTACCGGTCCTCCCCATGAACCATCCGAAGCATAAACGGGGATAGCGGAAGGAATGTCCAAAGCAGTTTCAATAATTCCGCCGGGAGCTTGTACTTCCGAAGTCCGGTTTAAGGTGAAATGCTGGCCGATAGTCAAGATATCATCTATTAATTTATAATCGCTGTTCATACGGGCGGAGAAACGGTCGAAGTCCGTATCTTTAATTACACCCAGGTTTTTGTAATATCCCAGAGAAAAGAAGGAAGAACCTTTCTCCGAACCGTTGCTGACAGAGAGATTGTATTGCTGGATAACACCTGTACGGGTAATTTCATCAAACCAGTCGGTATCTGCCACAGGCATTGTATTCTTCGAGTCCAGGTATTTGGAAAGACTCATACTGTGTAGTACCGGATTTCCGTTGGCATCGTAACCCCAATTGTAGTTATATCCCAAGGCATTGCCGTTCGGGTTCTCACCATCGTTTACATAGGCTTGCCACATGGCACGTCCGTACTGTTCCGTATTCAACACGTCCATCTTACTTTGATACATGGAAGCTGAAACCGAAGCATCAAAATTGATTTTAATCTGGCCTTTCTTTCCTTGTTTGGTAGTAATGACGATAACGCCATTTGCAGCACGCGAACCGTAGATGGATGCTGAAGCAGCATCTTTCAGTACTTGAATGGATTCAATGTCGTTTCCGTTCAATTCGTGCATACCGGCTTTGGTAGGAACTCCATCGATAATATAAAGAGGATCGTTGTTGTTCAGCGTACCGATACCGCGAATACGTACGGTAGCCGATCCGCTCGGATTTCCATCCGCTGTAATGTTCATACCGGGCACGCGGCCTTGAAGTGCTTTCACCGGGTTGTTCTCCCCTTGCTTCTGGATTTCGTCTACTTTCACTACGGAAACAGCACCGGTCAGGTCGGCTTTACGTTGAGTGGTATAACCTGTTACAACCACTTCATCTACCATTTGAGTGTCTTCTTCCAATAATACATTAACGATAGCAGCCGATTTTACGGTCACCGGTTTATAACCAATATACGTAATCTTTAAAGTAGAGTTAGCCGGAACCGAAAGGGTGAAATTACCATCTAAATCAGTAATTGTTCCATTAGCAGTAGCTGTAGCTTCAACAACAGAGGCGCCGATGACCGGCTGTCCGTCCGTTTTAGAAGTAACGTTTCCTTTCACCGTAATGCTTTGCCCCCAAAGGACTGACATGAAAGTAAACAGGAAACAAACGCTGCAAAGAAGTTTTTTGTTCTTCATAATACGATGCATTAGTTTGATGTTATTAAATTAAAAGTACGAATTTTATCTATATCGATAATGCAAATTACGGTTGATTTATATCAAACGACTAAAAAAAATGTTTCAAAGGCTATAACATTTGTTGCATAGAACGCTATTTTATAGGGTTTTATACATGTTTTCTTTCATTATGGGAATTCTTGGATTCATATTCTTTTATAATCGCAGAAAACGCTACCTTTGTATAGTGATATGAGCCCAAAGAAAGAACGACTCTTCATTAAATAATAAACTCTAAAAATAAGATTCATGACTAAGCAACAAGCTTTAAAACTCTTTGAAGAAAGAGGAGTACGTACAGTATGGGATGATGAACAAGAGAAGTGGTATTTTTCGATAGTAGATGTGGTGGCTGTTCTGACAGACAGCAGTAACCCTCAAACTTATTGGCGTGTATTAAAAAAGAGACTGCTAGCGGAAGGAAACGAAACCGTTACAAATTGTAACGGTTTGAAAATGCAGGCAGCGGATGGTAAAATGCGCCTTACCGATGTTGCCGATACCGAACAACTTCTCCGCCTTATCCAATCTATTCCTTCTCTTAAGGCAGAACCTTTCAAACTATGGATGGCTAAGGTTGCCAGCGAACGGCTCAACCAAATACAAGACCCCGAATTATCAATTGATCAGGCCTTAATGGATTATAAACGTATGGGATACTCTGATAGCTGGATTAACCAACGTCTGAAATCAATAGAAATCCGTAAAGACTTGACTGATGAGTGGAAGAAACATGGATTGCAAGAAGGCGTTCAATTCGCTACACTCACAGATATTATTTATCAGACTTGGTCAGATATGACATCTAAAGAGTACAAACAATTTAAAGGATTGAAAAAAGAAAACCTACGGGATAATATGACCAATAAAGAATTGGTATTAAATATGCTTGCCGAACTTTCTACTAAAGAAATATCCGAAATCAGCGATCCCGAAACATTCAATGACCACATGGATATTGCTCAACAAGGTGGAGAAGTTGCCCGCAATGCCCGACTGGAACTGGAGGCTAAAACGGGCAAGAGAGTAATCTCTCCTCTTAATGCAAAAAGTGGTATTCTACTGAAAGGTAAATCTGAAAACATCTCGAAAGAAGGATCGGAAGATGAACTTAAAGATTAACTCTAAAATAATCCAATAAATAAACGACATGAAAACAATCTCCAACAAACAACTCACGATTCAAGTATCTCCTCACGGAGCTGAACTCTGCAGTATCGTCGCCAATGGAAAAGAATATCTGTGGCAAGCCGATCCTGCTTTTTGGAAACGCCACTCTCCTGTCCTATTCCCAATTGTCGGAAGCGTATGGGAAAATGAGTATCGGAATGAAGGGATTCCCTATACGCTTACTCAACATGGTTTTGCCCGTGACATGGAATTTATGATTGTTGCTGAAAAAGAGGATGAAGTGCGTTACCGTCTTGTTAGTAATGAAGAGACTTTAAAGAAATATCCGTTTCCATTCTGTCTGGAAATAGGCTATCGCATCCAGGGAAAGAAAATTGAGGTTATGTGGGAAGTAAAGAATAGCGGTGAAAAGGATATGTATTTTCAGATTGGGGCACATCCAGCTTTCTATTGGCCGGAGTTCGATGCAAGCAATTCTGAAAGAGGGTTCTTCGGATTTGACAAGGAAAACGGTTTGAAATATATTCTCATTTCAGAAAAGGGATGCGCTGATCCTTCCACAGAATATTCTTTAGAGTTGACAGACGGATTATTACCACTGGACACGCATACTTTTGATAAAGATGCTTTGATACTGGAAAATGAACAGGTCCGTAAAGTTACCTTATATAATAAAGAGAAACAGGCTTATCTTAGTTTACATTTTAACGCTCCGGTAGTCGGTCTTTGGTCTCCACCTGCAAAGAATGCTCCTTTCGTCTGCATCGAACCTTGGTACGGACGTTGCGACCGCGCACATTATACTGGTGAATATAAAGATAAGGACTGGATGCAGCACTTACAACCGGAAGAGATATTCCAAGGAGGATATACAATTGAAATTGATGAATAATTGATGAATAAAAAGTAGCTGCCGGATTTCACATCTGACAGCTACCAAATACCTAATTCTAATCTACAAAACCTAACTTATAAATCTAACCTATGAATCCTTAAAAAGCAATCAATACTTGTTGCTTTCACTGAATCTATGCAAACATCTATTGTGTAACTTCTACTTCTATTATAAACCCAACCGATACGCATTGAATGAATCTACTTGAAATGAACCTCCTTTGCTATAAAAACACATACGGTTGTATGGTTCCGATGGAAAGATAAGATTAGTCATTGCTACCTTTCCTCCATTCAGGAATATTTCTACAGAACATTTATCAACAAAGACATCCAACGTATATTTATTCTCTTTCTTTATCGGTGCCCAGGTAGCTAATGCGAAATCATCTATATAATTGATGGAAGTCGTCTTTCTACGGTCGTGAACCTCTATTTCATGAGGTACACTCTTCTTTCCGAAATCCACGATACCACTTTTCGTCCGGTCCATAACCAATCTCTTTTCCGGAAGATTGAAGTAGATATCCACCTTTTCCCCTTTATCATTAAAGAGGCTGAGTCCCATAATCTCCGCTTCCCCGACGGTAATTTCCAATGCCAGTTCATAAGCACCATCATTATTAGCCAATAAAGAATCAATATGATAATCATTGGCAACCGTAAATGCCGGAATTTCTTTCTTTTCTTTTCGCAGAGTCTTTATCTCCGGTACCGGAGCTGCTGAAAGATAAATTTCACCGTCTTGTGTATAAAGACTTAACTCACGCGGCAAAGCGTTAGCACTACGGAATTGCTTTGTCGGAACAATATTACAATATTGCCAGTTACTCATCCAAGGAACAGCAATCGTTCGTTCTCCAGTGTTTGAGAAACAAACGGTAGCATAGTGATCTTTGCCCCAATCCAACCATTTCGTGACATTCGGCTGACTGTCACAACTGAATTTCTTTCCATCAAAGTCTCCTGTAAAGTATTGAGTGGCACTTCCTCCGAAATAACATCCTGGATTGACGTTCACTATCAATGCCCATTTCTTACGGTTCAGATCTCCATCCACCGGAAGTTCCACCATGTCCGGACATTCAAATTGACAAGGTTGTACCCCGTATCCTTCTCCGAAATTACTCATATAGTTCCAGTCCTTCAGATTCTTAGAGTCATAGAAACGCATTTCTTTATCGGCGGAGACAATCATCACCCATTTATCTTCCGGTTCATACCGGAACACTTTTGGGTCACGGAAATCTCTCAAACCATCAGCAGGGCACAAGATGGGGTTCTTCTCATATTTAATAAATGTCCGTCCATTATCCTTGCTAAAAGCAAGACATTGGACCTGCCCGTTTTTGTCACTGGCAGAAGTATAAAAAACCAGGATGCTCCCTACTCCATACCCCGCTACATTCTCCTGATCGACAATAGAGCTGCCGGAAAAGATATGTCCCAATGTATCACGGGCAATAGCTGGGGCCAAATGTTCCCAATGTACAAGGTCCTTACTGACAGAATGTCCCCAATGCATATTTCCCCATTTAGAACCGTAAGGGTTATATTGAAAATACAAATGATATTCTCCATCTTTATACACCAATCCGTTGGCATCATTCATCCAGCCATAGAGAGGAGTATGATGGTAAACAGGGCGGAACTTTTCCGTATTGGCTGTATCAAAAGTATCAGATAGCTTGATTTCTTTCCAGCAAAGTGCATCCTTTGATTTATTACGAACACGGACGGTGGCAGCCTTCGCTCCGGCAGGCAAAGCAAAGGGAACAAAATAGTCCACTTGAGTCTGTGCCAGACGAATATCCATATCGGTATCCGCAGCCTCTCCGGTATCAAGCAGAACCTGACTTTCCGCAGCTTCCTCTTCTATAGGAAGCAATATATAATTAGTCGGATTGGTAATGTGGATGACAGTCAGGCTATCCCCTTTCTGTTCCAAGGTCAACTTGCTTTTAGTGGTGTGGCAATAAATCAGTCCGTAAGAGACTGCCAATGCAAGTATTGCACCTTTACATAGTTTCATCCAAGGGTTTGTTTTCATGGCAACAAAGTATTCCTAATTTATACAAGCTTTTAATCCAAAATAGACGAAGGCAAAGATAGGGGGTATCTTCGCCTTCGCCTATAAACTTTGTTTCAAAGGGTATCAAATTTGATACAAATCCTAAGAATTTTCTTTTATCATCCAAGAATAAAGACCTGTAACCTCTTTGTTTTCCTGAATTTATTTTTCTACTTTTGAAGCCAATCTTTATTCTTCTACTTATGCCAGCAAATAGAAATGCCTTAATCCGTTATAAAACAATTGATAACTGTCTGCGTAATCCTTATCGACGCTGGACGTTGGAAGATTTGGTAGATGCTTGCTCGGATGCCCTTTATGAATACGAAGGCATCGATAAAGGCATAAGCAAACGTACGGTACAAATGGATATACAGATGATGCGCAGCGAGAAGCTGGGTTATAACGCTCCGATTGTGGTGTACGAAAATAAATACTATAAATACGAAGATCCGGAATACAGCATTACACAAACTCCGCTGAACGAACAAGACCTGAAAACGATGTCGGAAGCAGTGGAAGTGTTGAGGCAGTTTAAAGGCTTCTCCTATTTTACGGAAATGAGCGATATTATCAACCGCCTGGAAGATCACGTTGCTTCTGCCCGGATGAAAACCACTCCTGTCATTGACTTTGAAAAGAATGAATCATTGAAAGGACTGGATTATCTGGATACGATCTATCACGCGATTGTAAACGAGCATCCGATACAGCTCAAATATCGTTCGTTCAAGGCACGTTCGGCCAACAGCTTTATTTTTTATCCTTATCTATTAAAAGAGTATCGCAACCGATGGTTCGTTTATGGTGTCAGAGGAAACGGACGGATCTTGCAAAATTTAGCTTTGGACAGAATACAATCATTGGAGGTTCTGCCACAAGAACATTACATAAAAAATACGTTCTTCGATCCGAACACGTTCTTCGATGATCTGGTAGGAGTCACTAAAAACACTGGAAGTGTAGCGGAGAAAGTCGGTTTCAAGGTAGCGGCTGCCGAAGCACCTTACATCATAACCAAGCCTATACACCGCAGCCAGCAAGTGGTGGAAAGATTAGCTGACGGAAGTGTCATACTGGAAATTAAAGTCGTCATCAACCATGAGTTAGAACGAGTATTCTTCGGATATGCCGAGGGAATACAAGTTCTTTATCCGAAGACTCTGGTAGAATTGATGGGTAGGAAACTAAAAAAGGCTGCTGAACAATATACCCATTCGAAATGAAAAGGGAACACGCCCAATTATCCTATCTGACATTCAAGAAAAACAAAAAAGCATGGAGAACCTGTCTATTGTTCAACTATGGAAACTTTATTCTTCAAGTAAGGCTCTCGCACATTCGTACCCTTCCTGATAAAACTCTGTCAGCTTTTGCACATCTTTCTCGATGCGGTCTACGGCTACAGGTTTTAACGGGCGAATAACAATAATCTGTCCTTCATCCTCCATGCGCTCTACCATTTCCAACTGCTCATTATAAACAGCACACCGCCGACTTAACGCTTCGCGCAACTTCGGATATTTCCGATATACAAACGAAGGGATACGAATGTCTTTCGAATCTTTCCGATACCCTCGGTTACGGGTGAGTACCACAACATTTCTCGTGCAGCCATCCGTAATGGCTCTTTGCAAAGGAATGGAATCTACAATTCCTCCGTCGAGCATGGGAACCCCGTCTACATAAGTAATAGGACATACAAAAGGGAGACTGCTGGATGCGCGGACAATATCAATCACCCTGCGACTGTCTTTTTTCTCTTCGAAATAGTTGGCTTCTCCCGTGATGCAATTCGTAGTCACCATCACAAAACGTTCCGGTGAAGCAAAATATGTTTCATAATCGTAAGGAAGAATATGTTCGGGGAATTCATTGAATAACAGATCAAAGTCCAGTATATTACGCTTTTTGAGCAAATGTTTCAGACCGATATAATCATACTTCTCCAACAAGTCAATGTTGCTGTACTTGGCACGTCCCCGTTGCCGTGATGCATACGACAACCCGTTGCACGCACCGGCAGACACTCCTATCGCATAGGGAAACCGGATATCGTGATCCATAAAATAATCAAGCACACCGCAGGTGAATACTCCACGCATTCCCCCGCCTTCCAACACTAATCCCGTAGATTCATCAATTTTCAAGTCCTTCATTTTTATCTCCCGTATTCTTATTCCGGCGGATTACCAGCAAAGATGACAATTCACGCATCACAGCCTCATCCTCGGATAATTTCGTATAAGAAAGATGGCTCATTATCAATAACCCGTCTTTCTCTTCAGTCACTAAATCTTCTACTCCCGCAAACCACACTATCATCGTTTGTTCCGGATAACGCACCTGCAAATCGTCAATGCGTCCACGGAACTCTTCATCGTCCGTATCAAAAAGGAAAAGACGTACCGAGTGTCCGTTCTGCAACATCTTATCCAAATAGGAAAAAAGAAACAGATCAATCATTCCGCCGAATACGAAACTGACCGTCGTGCCTTCCCGATACTGACGATTGACAAATACGGCCACCGGACACTTCACCTGCTCCATAATCTCATCAATCTTATCCCGGAAGAGCGTTAACCATAAAATTGCTCCCGGAGTTCCCGGCATATCCGAACGATAATGACTCCCGGCTCCCAAAAGCAGCATATCAGGATGTTCGTTACGGACAAAGTGGATGATTTCCTGTACAAGTTTGTCTGTCACCCGATAATGGTTATCTACCTGGATATTTAATTTCGCTGCCTGTTGATTGAGCAAAGCAAAACTCTCGCTGGCATAATGTTCGGCATTCAACGGATTCAGATCCGTACCCACCGTATAGTGTGCTGCAATCAAATGATTTTTCTTCAAATGCTTCCCAAATAACAAATCATAAATGGAAAGCAACACACGCCCGGATTCCGGACGCCCGAAACAAAATATCAATTTGTGCTTCAAAGATAATTTTTCTTCCCGACGTACGAAAATATGTTCCACCAAATGAAGCAAAGGAGTAGTCATAAAGGTCGTAACTAACGCCATAATGACCAAAATTACGAATATAGACGGGGGAAGAACTCCCATTTCATAACCGATATTCAAAGCGACAAGCTCCATCAATCCCCGTGTATTCATCAATGTCCCTATCGTCAAACTATCCTTCCACGACTCACCCACCAAACGGGCGGCAATGGCACATCCACCCAGTTTGCCGACAACAGCAACCGTCACCAACAGTAAACATACCATCCACAACTCCGGACTGTTTATCAAACCGATTTCCGTACGTAATCCGGTAAAGGCAAAGAACAGAGGTAAAAAGAAGACTAATGAAATATCTTCAACCTTCTCCATCATCACCTTCCGGAAACCCAGATTGGACGGCATCACTACCCCTGCCATAAAGGCTCCGAACAGTGCATGAATACCAATAATTTCGGTCAGGCAAGAAGAAATAATAAGAATGAGCAGAATAAATGCCACGAATGTTTTATTGATTGCTTCCCGGTTGGCATATACTTCTCCCACTTTCTTCAGAAACGGTCGAACAACCAAAAACATGACCGCAATATAGACAACTGCCAGCCCCACTGAATAAAGTGCGCTGGCAAAACTTCCTGCTTTGGAGATAGCAATCACCACTGCCAACAGACACCAGGCGGTCACATCATCATTGGCAGCGGAAGCAATGGCCAGCGTCCCTAAAGGAGTCTTCGTCATATTCCGCTCCTGAATGATGCGCGCCAATACCGGAAAAGCGGTGATACTCATAGAAATACCTATAAACAAGGCAAATGGAAGAAACGGAGTTTGGGCAGCTGCATATTCTTCGTACACCCAGTAAGAAGACAAGATGCCCAGGAAGAAGGGTACTAGGATTCCGGCATGGCTAATCACCAGCGTTTCATTGATTTTATTTTTCAGTACACTGAAATCCAGCTCCATACCGATGACAAACATAAAAAGGATCAGTCCCACCTGACTCAACAGTTCAAGATTGGTAAGCGAGTGTGCCGGAAAAAGGAAATGAAAAGCATCCGGAAAGAAAAAGCCGAGTACGGAAGGTCCTAACACAATACCGGCAACAATCTCTCCAATCACTCCCGGTTGCCCGATCAGACTGAACAAATAGCCAAAAAGACGCACCATCAGCAGTACGGCTATAATCTGAATCAACAAGGTAGTGAGCGGATGATGAAGATTATCCTGTATAAACTGGAGAAACATAGTGAATGGATTCCCCTGTACCATGTTCTGCGCATTTACCGCATAGTGCGAAAACCGGTCACCCTCTTCAATAGCAACATAAATCAACCCTCCAAACAGGAGTAACATCAGTACATAAATGACATAATTCTTCCGGGCCCTGTTCCGCATAAACTTTATTTTTACGATTTGTGCATATTTATGGTAAAAACAAACGAAAAAGGCAGATAATTTGGCGAAAATAACAAATTCTCAAACAAAATCTTGTTTTTTTGCTTCAATCTATGTAACTTTAGGCTAGCTTAATTGTTTAAGGAGGAAAAAATCAAAAAAGTCCTGCCCGCAGGCAAGCACCATGAGAATACAGTTTGAGATTAAAGAAAATTTGCCGGAAATTATCGAAGAGATCTTACACTCTGATAAGTGGCAAACTTCCGTGAAGGAAGAACTTAGCGGTCGGACGACCGTTGTGATCCGTGACCAAGCGTATGGTTCAGAAGCTACCATTGAAATTTATGCTACATCTATTGAAATCAAAACTGCCTGGTCTAAGTACTCCTATCGTATATTTGTAGCCAACGATATCGTATGGTGCGAATATAACGGTGCCTATCGTGGTCTGTTGGAACAAGTGCTCCTACCTACTATTACTCCTAAAGAAAACCTGCTCAATTCTGACGTGACTGAAAGTTCGCTCTACGGAAATGAGCATAAGAAATTGAGAGAGTATGCAGAAGATAACCTGAAACTGAAACAATTCCGCCGGGAAAACTTCAATGAACAGAAGAATGGAACCGCTCCATTCGATCATCCCAAGCGTGTGTATGATGAGTTTATTAAAGAAGATTATGTAGTAGCACCCAAAGAAGAAGAGAACAAATAATCTGTACTTAATGCTTTACCTTGTGCCATCGTATTGGCACTCCAGTGCCACCATATTGACACAGTCGTGCCAGTAAGGTGGCATGATTGTGCCAATAAAAAAGGTTGAACAATTATCAAACGCTCTCTCTCATAAATTTTATAGCCGTACCCACTACCTCCAACCCGGGTCACTTCCAAACGGTATCTATTTACCGGATGCACATACACATACATGATTCCCACTAAAAGCAGTAAGACAAAGCAACTAACACCTATTACTTTTTTATTTCTCTTCATATTCGTATGGTTTCAACTCCCAGGTATCATCGTAATAATAAGTGGAAGATCCTCCTGTAGCTATAATTCCCCGTTTTCCGGTAGAAAAACATACAGCTTTCGAGCGTGTGCTTCCTTCGAAATCGGTCAAATCTTCCCCATCTCACAGGTCTGTCAAAGGGTCGTAAATCCAGTAGTTAGAGCGGTAACTACTTCCTGCAGTCTGTCCTGATCTCAATTTTCCTTTATCTTCCTCTGTGTCCTCTGCGTCCTCTATGGTGAAATAATCTGTGTAAATCTGTGTAATCTGTGGTGAAACTTTCCTATATTTCCTCTATGAAAAGCAAGACCGCGACTATCTTTGTGAGTGGAAACGA
>ERZ791908.762-NODE-762-length-27969-cov-5.009028_pt1 | contig 27969 bp, 21 predicted proteins | sample MGYA00510144_ERZ791908 | MGnify/ENA primary metagenome ERZ791908 (study PRJEB30046, sample SAMN00792105) | human gut metagenome | study: EMG produced TPA metagenomics assembly of the A metagenome-wide association study of gut microbiota in type 2...
ACCGGTGACCTCCAGCGTGACAGGCTGGCATTCTAACCAACTGAACTACTTGGCCTCAGTTACTCGCCCTGAACTCAAGGCGCCTAATTATAATAACACGCACTTACTCTTAATGCAAGTCTTTCCGTAAACTTGTAAAAATTTTACATTCAAACTGTAGCAGCTGAAGAAACCGCGCATCTGGCAGAACGACAGATGCGCGGAATGCCTGAAAACTCTCACCTTTCAGCGATGACCATTCATCGTGTGATTCCATGTCTGTGTCATGTTTTGGTAAGTTTTCCGCATGTGTTTTCAAACTGTTTCAGAAAAAATATTTCCCTGCGGTTCATATTTTGTCCTGCGGGAACAGTCTAGCGCTTGTTGGAGAGTCTCCAGATTCCCTGTTTCTCAGCTTCTGCAATCAGTTCGTCTCTGACATCAGGATGGGCGATAGAAATCAGGGCCTCTGCGCGCTCCCAAGTGGTGCGTCCAATGAGTCCGGCAACGCCGTATTCCGTTACGATATGGTCGGCCTGTGTACGCGGAGTCGTGATGATGTCGCCGCCGGTAAATTTCGGCTTGATGTTGGAATGGACGTTTCCGTTTTTATCGGTAAATGTGGAATGCAGGGTCAGGAATGATCCTCCGCCATTGGAGCGGTATGCGCCGCTGACAAAATCCAGCTGTCCGCCAGTTCCGCTGATCTGCCGCGTTCCAACGGATTCTGAGCTGACCTGGCCGTACAGGTCCACCGCAATGCAGCCGTTGATGGAAATAAAGTTATCCATCTTCGTGATGGTGGAAAAACTGTTGACATAATCCATCGGCGCGGAAAGAATGTCGATGTTGTGATCCAGGAAGTCGTACAGCTCCCGGGAACCGTTGCAGACGGAGAATACACCCTTTCCTCTGTGAAGCGTTTTTTTCTTGTTTGTAATTTTTCCTGCTTTATACAGATCCAGATAACCGTCGCTCATCAGTTCGGTATGCATGCCCAGATCTTTCAGATCGGATTCTGCGATCAGGGAGCCGAGTGCGTTCGGCGTTCCGCCAATGCCAAGCTGCAGGGTCATGCCGTCATGCAGATAGGGGAACAGATTTTCCGCGATTTTCCTGTCCGTCTCAGAAGCCTGCGGAGGCGGAAGTGTAGCAACGTCTGTCGTACTGCGGACGACGTAATCCACGTCTCTGATATTAATATGATCTCGCTCCATACCATAGACGAACGGCATGGTCGGATTCTCTTCAACGATGATAATATCTGCCGCGTCCAGCAGGGACTGAGTTACACAGTTGGACAGTCCGTAGCTGAAATTTCCATACTTATCCATCTCCGACATTGTGATCATGGCGACGTTAACCGGCGCATATCCCTTTTCATAATAGGAACCGCAGTCTCTGAACAGCATCGGCTGATGAAAAGCCTTTCCCTGAGCAATATATTTTCTGTCGATGCCTGAGCAGTGCCAGAGGTTATATGAGAAGGATGTACCATCCTTATCGGCTTCAATGGATTTCACCGGACGCATCGTAATCGCATTTCTGATCTTGACGTCTTTCAGCTCGCCGGCGCGTTTTGCCAGAGCGGCGTCCAGATCATTCGGAAACGACACTGCCTGGCCATAATCCAGCCAGTCTCCGTCGTGAATGCATTTTACTGCTTCATCGGCAGACACCAGCTTTTTTTCATATTCTTCCCTGATTGTAGTCATTACTTTTCCCTCCGTTATTCAGATCTTTCGTCTGCACCTGCCCTGAATAATAGGTTAATAACAAGGCAGATCCTTCAGAAACCACCAGACATAATTTTAACACAATTGTAAGAACATTTGCCCGTCTCCATTCATGTATACAGCTATTTTCTTCTCGGATCCCTGATGACCAGTTCCCGGCCGTCTTTCTTCTGGATAAACGGATGAATGCTATAACCGGACTGCTGAATGGATTTCAGCTGCAGTCTGAGGTTTTTCAGGGCGGCTCTTTTCATCTGCAGCGGATAGCGCGCAATTCCCCGCTCTCCCGTCCAGACGCCCTGATAGTACCAGAGACTCTCTGCATCTGTTTTCGAGCGGTAAAGCGCCATTTTACCGGCTGCATGACGTCCCTGGAAGAGATATGATCCATCGATCAGTTCTGCACGTTCGGCTGCGAGAATGACATCAGCTTCTTCTCCATGATATTCCGGCAGTTCCGGCGTAATATCCGACATCATTAATTCAGCGAGATCAGCTTCTTCATACTGCCCGTTTTTACCGCCTCCTGCCGGCCTCTTTTCCGCGCGGAATATCCCCAGCCTTTCATGCTGATCCAGATCCCGTGCATCCAGTGTATCGATTTCTGCCGCACTGCCGAAGCCTGCCTTTCTCAGCGCATTGATATAGGCCGCTCTGGCGCTTGGCTGAGTCAGGCGCTCTATGGAAATCAGTCCGCCGTCTTCCCTGCACCGGCTCTGCAGAACTTTTGCGTAAGGAATAAACAGCTTTTCTTTCTTTCTGACCTTCTCGACAAAAGGTAAAAAAGCAAGGCCGGAAATGCGCCGGCTGTCCAGGTTTTCCTGGAGCGTCCGGGAGGAAAAGACGGTTTGATACTTTCCCGCTTCAGAAGGTTCACCATGATCCTTATTTCCAGTTCCGCCATCTGTACTCGTTTTCTTCTGCCACTCTTCTACCGTATAAAACTGGATATTTTCAACTCCAAGACGGTCTTTCAGCTGTTTCGCAAGCCCTATGGCCTCGCTGCAGCGGTCAATCCCTGTAATTTCCTTGTCCGGGAAGTTTTTTGCCATAAATAAGGAAAGAAGGCCGATATCACAGCCCTGATCCAGAATTGTGTTTCCGGTATACTGTGGATGTGTGTCGATCCAGTCGCAGGTCCTGATCAGAAGGTCTCCTTCAAATCCGATAGAAATGGCAAGGCTGCGGGGAAGATTATCATTCTTCCGGCAGTAAAAATCTGCATGATCGATCGAATCCTGCCGTTTCTGGTCGGCGCGGCTGTTTAACAGACGAGTCACCTCATCCGCCTCATTTTTCCCCAGCTGATCGTACAGGGATCTTCGAAAATCGCTTTCATTATCCGCAATCGGATAAGCAAGCGATGTAATAAAATCTCTGCCTTTTCCCATTTCTATGCCTCCTCATGTGAAAAACGGACGCCCGGAATCCTTTCTCCGCGGCGCCCGCAATGAATCTCTATGCAAGAATGGTCTTGCTGATCAGATTTAAGATTCCGCTTACTGCAGGATTCAGCACAATGTCGACGACATTGAACATGATCAGCAGCATCAGAATCCAGAATCCGCTTCTGTAGAGCGGATAGTACCAGTCGTATTTTCTGAGATTGAAAATCTGGGTGATGATCCCGAATCCGTCCAGCGGCGGAACCGGGAGAAGGTTGAATACCATCAGGCTGACGTTGATTACAACGATATAGCGGAGAATATCCAGCAGGATCTGCGCCAGTGTGACGCCGGATGATGACATGGTGGTCAGCACGACGCCGGAATGGATCATGACGCGCATGATCAGCGCGAAAACGCAGGCTGTAATGAAATTCATGACGACTCCTGCGATAGACACCAGAAATTCATCTCTTCTCGGATGCTTATAGTATCTCGGATCAATCTGAACCGGAATGCCCCATCCGAATCCTGCGAAAATCAGGCAGATGAATCCGAACCAGTCGGTGTGGGCCAGCGGATTCAGGGTCAGTCTGCCCTGTGCTCTCGGTGTCGGATCACCCAGCTTGTCACTCATCCAGGCATGGCCGAACTCGTGAAAAGAAAGGCCGATGACGATGCCCGGCAGGGTCAGAATCTCTTCCAGCAGCCAGGACCTTGCATCGCCGAATCCTCCGTCCAGCATACGGATGACCACCATCGCCAGCAGGATGATGACGATCAGCAGCCCGTTTTTATTTCTTAAATTCAATTCTTTCTATTCCTCCATAAAGAACTCCACCTTCCGCCATGCTGAAACATCGGGTGGGCGCCCGGCAGCCTTGTTGTCGTCTGGCGGACAGACATTAGGAGCCTGGGTTAATAAATGAATCCGCGGTCCGGCTCACTGTACTCGGCCAGACGCTCTTCATAAGCCTCCATGGCTGCCTTTTCAAAGGCCGGATGAACATCTTTCCGTCCGGCTTCTTCCAGAAGGCGGACCATAAATTTCGGGTTCAGAACGAACAGCGGTCCGATGATGTAGGTTGCCATAAGATTCTTATAGTGGATTCCTTCTTCCATGATGTCCGGATTCAGGCCGCATCCGCGCACCGTCTCAAACAGCGGTTTCAGCTCTCCGTCCGGATAGCTCTGGGTAAACTGACTCTTATATCCGACAATGGAAATATCCTCATATTTACCGATGTACAGGGAGTTATAGCGGTGCATCAGGTCACGCTCTGTGTGGAAAGGGAAAAGATTCAGGAATTCTGTGTCTCCATTTTCTACATCGTGTACCCTGGTTCCCAGAAGCTCGATGGCGTTTCCAGTAAAAAGCATTCTCTGGCCGCGCTCGATGGCAGCTTTCAGCTCCGGCAGGTACTGCTTCATGGTATCACGGACGACGATCTGCGCGCTCTCTGTCATTGTTCCCATATAGACAAAGTCAATCTGATTTTCTTCGTCCAGGAAGCGCGGGCGTTCGTTCAGCGCGGTCTCGATAATTTCAATGTCAGGAACGGACATCTTCAGATAGCGGATGTTTCCCAGCTCTCCGTACAGGTTTGCGACTTCCGGATATAATACTTCTGCCTTCATTACGCTTCCTCCTTGTCATTCTCATCAACCACATTGGAAATGCCGTGGGCATCGTTCCATGCGCGGACGGCTGCTTCTGCTTCCCGGGTTGTTTTCATGCCCAGGTTGAAGGAGTCCGTTCCATAGAAAACGTAAATATTGTCGTTCGGCAGCATTTTCAGCTTTCCGACTCCGTCGGCCGGATCTTTCACGTAGGTGATTCTGTCTTCCGGAACGCCGGCAATCAGCATTCTCAGCTTATAGTCCAGTCCGCGGTCGCCATATACGATGATCTGTTTAATTTTATCATCGGCCAGGAACTCAAAGTCGCAGTCATAGAGCCAGCAGGTGTTTTCTGACCAGTGATGGGTATCTCCGATGCAGTTGTTGAACATCAGGATTTCTTTGGTGCCCGGCTGCTCTCCCACATATTCAAATACACGGGATGCGGCATAGGCGTTCTTCTCCTTGCAGAGAATGTTTCTGACGGCTTTGTCGCCGATCTGATGGACACCGAAACGGGATGCCGTGATATGAATGTTCTCCATTGCGGAGCGGATCTCGTCCAGGGAATAGCCCAGCTGCTGCAGCATAGTGATGGCGGATACCTGATTGTAAATATTGAAGGTACTTGGATTCAGGAGGCGGAATTCAGCCTTCTCGCCGCCGCCTTCGTAATCCATGGTCATACGGTCGACATTTACATTTTTTGCCACACAGTCGTACTCCGGTGACTTGAAATCGCAGTTCGGGCAGTATGCCTTTCCAATGTTGCTGTAGCGGATGTATTTATACTTCAGTTTCGTATGACATTTCGGGCAGATCTGCATGTCGTTGATGAGGTTGCGGCACTCGGTGAAATCTCCCGGCATCTGGTCAATTCCGTAATAAACTCTCGGGTTTTTCGGGGAAACGGAGGAAGCGATCAGGTCGTCCGCATTCAGAACCAGATGCGTCTTTTCCGGCATGTAGCGCTCCAGAATATATTTGATATATTCCGGGTGACCGTTTCTCATGATGGAGTCTCTGGACAGGTTGCTGATCAGCATCAGATCCGGCTGGACGTAAGGGAAAACCACACGGGCGGAACGTTCGTCGATTTCCAGAACAGCGGTATCATATTTTTCACGTCCGAACAGTGTAACTCCGCTGATCAGGCAGGTTGCAATTCCGGTATTAATGTTCGAACCCATACCGTTGTTCAGAACATTTCTTCCCAGTTTGGTCAAAAGGTCATTCAGCATGTTGGAAACGGTCGTTTTTCCGTTCGTTCCCGTGACTCCGATAATCGTCTTCGGCTTATGCACGTATTTCAGGAAATCCGGACAGATCTTCAGCGCGACGATTCCCGGAAAGTTAGTTCCGTTGTGTTTGGTAATTTTCAGAGCAAGGACGGACATCTTTGCAGCCAGAAGCGCGATGCCGTATCTAAATTTACCCATTTTCTATTTCCCCCGTTTCTAATGACTTTCATCCTCATCCATGACAGAAATCAGTTTCCCTTCCAGGCTGAACGTCTTCCCCTGGGTGATTTCAACTTCAGCGAATTTTCCGGTCCACGCATCGGCAAGAGCCGTAACGGATCTTCCCCGTCTTCTGATGTTTTCCGGCAGATCTTCAGGCAGAACCGAGAAATTGACAAGCTTGAATCCGTCTGTTCTTCCGCAGAGGGCCTGCTTGTTTCTTTTGCTCTTTCCCTCGATCATGATGGTCTGCACGGTGCCTTCATAGGCCTTGTTTTTCTCTGCGCTGCAGGTATTCACCAGGTCAACCAGGCGGTTGAAACGCTCATGCTTCACATCGTCCGGGATCTGATCCTCGTAACCTGCAGCCGGTGTTCCCTTTCTGATGGAATACAGGAAGGTAAAGGCGGAATCGTAGCGTACGCGGCTGACCACATCCAGGGTATCCTGGAAATCTTCTTCCGTCTCCCCCGGAAAACCGACGATAATATCCGTGGAAATGGTAATTCCCGGAACGGCCTTTTTCAGCCGGTCTACAAGACCCAGATATTTTTCTTTATCATAATGCCGGTTCATCCTCTTCAGAATCCGGTCAGATCCTGACTGCACCGGCAGATGAATGTTCTTGCACAGTTTATCACAGGTCCGGAAGGTGTCAATCAGTTCCGGAGAAAGGTCCTTAGGATGGGAGGTCATGAAGCGGATGCGTTTAATTCCGTCAATTTCTGCCACCAGACGGATCAGATGTGAGAATGTGCAGTATCCGCTGCTTTTCTCTGCTTCCTTCTTTTCTTCTTCTGTTTCCGGCTTCCAGGCAGCTCTCTGCGCGGTTTCCGGCAGCTCGTATTCTCCCTTGTAAGAGTTTACATTTTGTCCCAGAAGCATGACCTCTCTGACGCCGTCATCGGCAAGCTTCTGAATCTCTCTCAGAATCTCTTCCGGATGCCGGCTGATCTCGCGGCCCCGGGTGTATGGGACGATGCAGTAGGTGCAGAAGTTGTTGCAGCCAAAGGTAATGTTGACCAGGGCTTTCTCCTTATACAGCCTCTTCATCGGCAGGTGTTCCGGGATTTTCCGGTCTGCTCCGCCATCCAGAATTTCCATCTCCTGGTCGTGATTCTGCATGACGCTGCGCAGGAGGTGCGGCAGACGTTCGATGTTATGGGTGCCGAAGATCAGGTCGACCCATGGATATTTCGCCTTGATCTGATCGATGACGCGCTTCTGCTGCATCATGCATCCGCAGACGCAGACGTAAAAGCCGGGATCGTTCATCTTTCTGCGCTTCAGCTGGCCCAGCGTTCCGAAAAAGCGCTTGTCGGCGTTATCTCTGACGCTGCAGGTGTTGATGATTGCGACATTTGCGTCTTTCCGCTCCTTTACCTGCGTCATGCCCATATCACTGAGCAGCCCCGCCATAATCTCAGAATCGTGTTCATTCATCTGACATCCGAATGTCGTGATATGAAACGTTGTACTCATATATCTTCTTATTTCTCCTCTTCTCCGCCAGAACTGGCACCGGTGTTTTCCGGTCTGGTCTTAACGGAAGTTCATCTCATTTTTTCTGTCTCTGGTCATCAGCTCGTCGACCGCTTCTCTCGCCGTCAGCTCACCCTTTATGCAGGCGTTGATGCACTGCGTGATCGGCATTTCTACGTGATAGCGGCGGGCAAGCTTTGCTGCGGCCTCTGCGGTCGTAATGCCCTCTACGACCATACCGATCTGCTCCACAGCCTTCTGCGGCTCGGTTCCCTGACCGATCAGAATTCCGCATCGGCGGTTTCTGGAATGCATACTGGTGCAGGTGACGATCATGTCGCCCATTCCGGTAAGGCCGGCAAAAGTCTCCTGACGGGCGCCCATTTTCAGGCCCAGGCGGATCATTTCTGTCAATCCTCTGGTCATCAGTGCGGCCTTGGCATTGTCACCGTATCCGATACCGTCACTTACGCCGGCGCCGAGGGCGATGATGTTTTTCAACGCACCACCGAGCTCCACGCCCACAAGATCATCGTTCGTATAGACGCGAAAACGGTCTGTCATGAACAGATCCTGCACAAAGGCTGCAGCATCCGAGTTTTCTGAAGCCGCAACAACCGTTGTCGGAAGAAATCTGCAGACTTCCTCCGCATGCGATGGTCCGGAAATCGCCACATAGGGAAAATCCGGACGGAGAATATGTGCAACAGTATGAAGCTGCAGAAGCGTTCCTTTTTCAATTCCTTTAGCGGCATTCACAACGACAATTCCGTCGTCCATATACGGAATCGTCTCCTCAAACGCCGAACGGAATTTCTGCGCCGGTGCGGCAAAGACAACCGCACAGGCTCCCTCCAGCGCTTCATCTCTGTCCATCGTCAGCTGAATACCCGGCTCCAGCTTTACGCCCGGAAGATATCTTCCGTTCTCTCCGCTTTCCTTCATTGCGTCCAGATGCTTCTGACTGTGCACAACCAGATACACTTCATGACCTTTATGCGCCAGTGTCATCGCCAGGGCTGTTCCCCAGCTTCCGGCACCAATTACCGCAACTTTACTCATGATAACCTCTCCTTTATCGTTCTTTTATTCTATTATCTGCTCGGATTTCCACCCTTACTTTTCATTTCCGCTGCTTTTTCCGCCTGTTTTCTGCTTAAACCAGCTGATGCTGACCGGGTCTTCCTCATGGCGGATCAGGCGCACGATATTGCTTCTGTGATTAAACAGAACCAGGATGCCCATGACCAGGCCAATATAGAAGAAGTCCTTCATCAGGAACCAGCAGAGGATCGGACAGGCGATCGCTGCAATAATCGAACCGAAGCTGACTCTTCTGGTTATCAGAACAGACAAAACACAAATGACCAAGAGGGAAAAACCGATTTTCGGATTCAGAGCAGCGAGCACACCGAATGCGACTGCAACGCCTTTTCCACCCTTGAATTTATAATAGACCGGCCAGCAGTGACCGGCAAATGCCGCGGGAGCACTGACCATCGCGCCGATATGTCCGGCGAGAAGATATCCGATTCCGACAGCAAGAATTCCCTTTCCGATGTCAATTACCAGGGTCGCCAGCGCGGCCTTCGCTCCCAGCACGCGGAGTGTATTGGTCGTTCCGGCATTTCCGCTTCCTGCCTTTTTAATATTGATTCCATGCTTTCTGGCAATCAGCGTAGATGGAGAAATACTTCCCAGCATGTACGCGATCACAGCGGATATGATGATCATAAGAAGTTCATGACTGCCCATTTCTACTGATCCTTTTCTCTCTTTTCACGGAAAATAAATTTAATTGAGGTTCCCTCAAAGCCGAATGTCTCGCGGATGCGGTTTTCCAGATAACGGTTATAGGAAAAATGCACCAGTTTCCGGCTGTTGATCTGGAACATGAACAGAGGCGGCTTGACGCCGACCTGTGCGCCGTAGTAGATCTTCAGGTGCTTTCCCTTATCGGACGGCGTCGGTTTCATCATGACGGCATCCGCAATCAGGCTGTTCAGCTGTCCGGTCGGAACACGCTGTGCGCGGTTCTGTGCTACTGCATGTGCCATGGCCATCACATCATTCAGACGAAGCTTCTCGGTCACCGATGTGAAGATAATCGGCGCATAGCTGCAGAACTGGAGCTCTGACTCCACATTCTTAATGAAATCGCGCATGGTGTTCGTTTCTTTTTCAATCAGGTCCCATTTATTGACGACCAGAACGATTCCCTTTCCGGCTTCATGAGCAAGACCCGCGATTTTCTTATCCTGCTCGGTCACACCGTCCTGCGCGTTCATCATGACAATGCAGACATCCGCACGTTCAACAGCAGCAATCGCCCGGATTACACTGTACTTTTCAACATAATCATAAACCTTGGATTTTCTGCGGATTCCTGCCGTATCGATCAGAGTATATTCGTCTCCGTTCCAGCTGAACGGGGTATCGACAGAATCTCTGGTCGTTCCGGCAATTGGGCTGACAATCACACGATTGTCCTGAATCAGCGCGTTGATCAGAGAAGATTTTCCGACATTCGGCTTTCCGATGACGGCAACACCGATTCTGTCTTCTTCTTCCGTTCCCGCGTCATCCGGGAAGCTGTTCACGATTTCATCCAGCACATCTCCCACGTTCAGCTTATTCGCCGAGGAAACCGGAATCGGCTCCCCGATTCCCAGGGTGTAAAAGTCGTAGAAGGAATCCGGAATCTTCGACGGATTATCGATCTTATTGACCAGCAGGATGACTTTCTTACCCGTTCTGCGCAGCATCTGCGCAACCTCTTCATCCGCCGCGGTCAGGCCCTCTCTTCCGTCAACCATAAAGACGATGACGTCCGCCATATCCATGGCGATCTGTGCCTGCTCGCGCATCTGAGAAAGGATAATATCCTTACTGGAGGGTTCGATTCCTCCGGTATCAATCAGACCAAAAGTTTTTCCATTCCATTCTGCTTCTGAATAAATACGGTCCCTTGTCACACCCGGCGTATCTTCAACAATGGACACTCTCTGGCCGACAAGCATATTGAAAAATGTGGACTTTCCCACATTCGGCCGTCCGACAACGGCAACAATCGGTTTACTCATCGAAAATCCCCCTTGCGAATTCCAGCGGATCGAACTGTTCCAGGTCGTCGATGCCTTCGCCGACACCGATATACTTGATCGGCATATCGAACTCATCGGCAATCGTAATGGCAATTCCGCCCTTTGCTGTACCATCCAGTTTGGTAATGACAATTCCGGTCAGCGGAGCAACTTCATTAAATTCCTGCGTCTGTGAAACCGCATTCTTTCCATTCGTCGCGTCCACGATCAGAAGGGTCTCACGAGCCGCCTCCGGATATTCTTTATCGATGACCTTGTTCATTTTCTCCAGCTCGGTCATCAGGTTCTTCTTATTCTGCAGACGTCCTGCCGTATCACAAATCAGAACGTCGATTTTTTTCGCTTTTGCGGACTGAATCGCGTCAAACAGAACCGCACTTGGATCTGCACCCTCCTCATGGTGAACGGTGTTGATCCCGATCCGGTCTCCCCAGATGGTAAGCTGCTCTGCAGCGGCTGCACGGAAGGTATCCGCTGCCGCAAACATAACCGACTTTCCTTCCTGTTTCAGGCGGTTTCCGAGCTTTGCAATCGTGGTTGTCTTTCCGCCTCCGTTGATTCCAATCATCATGATAACCAGCGGATAATTGCTGCTCAGTTTCAGACGGTCGCCTTTATCCATAAGTCCGGCGATAATTTCTGTCAGCTTCTTCTTCACACGCTCCGGCGCCTGAATATAGTCCTTCTTAATATGTTCACGGAGATCGTCCATGATTTTTTCTGTAGTTTCCATGCCGATATCTGATGTAATCAGAACCTCTTCCAGTTCGTCCATCATATCTTCATCTACAGTATTATGCGCCATGATGACATCGCCGATACGCTCTGCCATCCTGCCGAAAAATCCTTTTTTCTTCTTTAAAACTGCCATATCTTCTGCCAGTCCCTCCTCTTATTCTGTAAAGTCATCCGGATCATATTCTCCAAGCTTCAGGCTGATGACCTTGGAAACACCTTCCTCAGCCATAGTAACTCCATACAGAGAATCAGCATGCTCCATGGTCGCTTTCTGATGGGTGATCAGTGCGAACTGAGTCTGATGGAAATTCTTCAGATACTCAGCAAATCTTGCAATATTGGCTTCATCCAGCGCCGCTTCAACCTCATCCAGAATGCAGAACGGGGTCGGCTTGACGCAGAGTACCGCAAACATCAGGGCCAGGGCCGTCATCGTCTTCTCTCCTCCGGACAGAAGGTTGATGTTCTGCAGCTTCTTTCCCGGCGGTCTGGAAATAATCTGGATACCGGACTCCATCGGATGTTTCCCATCTTCCAAAATCAGCTCCGCATCTCCGCCGCCGAACAGTTCCTTGAAAATCCGGGTAAAGTTCTTCCGAATAGACTGGAAGGTACTGGTAAACTGATGAATAATCTTGTGATCCATATCTTCAATGATCATCTGCAGTTCAGAAGCCGCATTCTGGACGTCGCTCTGCTGGTCGGTCAGGAATTTATAACGCTCGCTGACCTTCTCGTATTCATCGATTGCGCCGACGTTGACTTCACCGAGCTTCCGGATATCTTCCTTCAGCTCATTGCTCATCTTCACGGCGCCGTTCAGGACGAAGCCGTCCCATTTCATATCCAGTGCCTGCGCATAAGACAGCTCAAAATCATTAAACAGGCGGTCTTTCAGATGTTCAAGCTGTGTCTCATTCTTTGCGGCTTTGATTTCCAGCTGATATTTCTGGTCACGGTATGCGGCCGATTCTTTTCTCAGCTGATTTTTCTGATCTTCCAGACTGTCTTTCTGTCTGGAGAGTTCTTTCCTTTCGTCTCTGCTCTGGGAAATCAGCTCTTCTGCGGTCTGCTTTTCCTGCTGCAGACGGATCAGCACAGCGTCATCATCTGCCGTTCCGTAAGACATATGGCTCTTTTCTCTGGCCAGTTTATCAGCCTGTGCTTCTTTCTTCTGCTGCTGGCGGATCAGCTCATTCAGTTCCTTTTCGCCGTGAGAAGCGATGGACTTCTCCGACTCCAGTTTTGCGTTCCAGCGGTCGTATTCAATGCGCTGCTGGGAAACTTCTTCTTTTGCCTGCTGCAGCGCAGTCTGCAGTTCCGTTTCTTCTTCCTTTACCTTTTCCAGATCATGTTCCATCTGAACAATCTGCTGTTCCGCATCTTTACTCTCATTCAGCAGATTTCTTGCCATCTCGTCGGATTCGCGAAGTTCCTTATCCGCGTTCTCCACCTCCAGATCATTCTTCTTAATCTGTTCATCCGCTTTCCGGATCTCATCACGGATCGACTTCAGACGTGGAGCGACAGCAGTCAGACGAATGTCGTTTTCCCTCTGTTCTTCTCTGATCTGGTGAATCTGTTTCTCGATAGACTTCAGCGCATTTTCCACGGACTCGCTGCTGCTGCGCTGACGGTTCATTTCATCCTGAGACTGCTCAATGTCATTCTGAAGACGGGCAATCTCATTTTTTCTGCCGACTACATTAGCGGTCTTACGGCGGTATACACCGCCTGTAATCGCTCCGCCCGCATTGATGACTTCTCCATCCAGTGTGACATAACGGAGTCCTGTTCCTCTGATCTTTGACAGACGGATGGCAGCATCCAGATTATCGACGACTGCGACACGTCCCAGAAGATAGCGGAAAATACTGCGGTAGCGTTCTCTGAACTTGACCAGATCCACAGCCAGTCCCATAAATCCCGCATCCTGGGCGATTCTTTCCGGCACCTGGGCGTTCTTTCCCTCAATCGTGCTGACCGGAAGGAAGGTCAGACGTCCTGCTTTATTATGTTTCAGGACATTGACGGCACGCTTGGCACACTCTTCATCCCGGATGATGATGTTCTGTTTAGCAGAACCCAGCGCTGTTTCAATGGCTGTCTCCATCCCGTCCGGAACATCGATCAGATCTCCTGCAACTCCCTCTACACCGATCAGTCCGGACTGCATGATGTATCTTACTGCATAGCTGTATCCCTCATAGCTGTGCTCCATCTCTTCAATGGTTTTCTGGCGGGATGTCATCTCGCTGATGCGGATCTGCAGACGGCTGAGCTGAGATTCCAGATCAGATTTCTGCTGATTCAGACTGATCTGCTGCTTTTCTGCTTCGCTCAGTTCTTTCTCCAGTCGCTGCCTCTCATTCTGCGCATATCGTTCACTGGTCTCGATCTCTTTCTGCTTGTTTTCATACATCTGTTTCGTATGAAGCAGAGCCTCAGAATCACTGTTCAGCTGGCGTTTTCTCTTCTCCAGCGTGGATTTATAGCTTTCTACACTTTTCGATTCGCTTTTCTTGGAAGCGGCCATGCTGTGAAGATCATAGAGCTGGCTGGTCAGATCCTTTACACTGGAACCTCTTCTGCGCTTTCTGCTCAGCTGATCACACGCATTTTTCTTTTCATCCAGAGCATTGGATGCCATGCGGGTTCTGGCATTCAGTTCCGCAATCTTCCCGCGGCTTTCTTCAACCTCAATGCGCTTTTCATCCACGCGGCGGGTCACAGAACTCAGTTCATCCTGAATCCGGGACTCCTCTTTTTCCATATTCTGCTTACGTTCCTGACGCAGCTGACGCTCCCGCTCAAAATTTCCGATTGCCTCTACAATCTCAGGGATCTTCTTATGCGCGTCTTCCTCCTGACGGATCAGCCTTCCTTCTTTATTTTCCAGAGCAAGCGCGTCCGTATTGATTTTCTTCAGGTTATCCTCTGTAAAATTGATTTTTCCGGCCAGATCAGAAGACTCCGTTTTATACTGTTCGGCATTCTCCATATCATCCTTAATGTTTTTCAGAATGATATTTACCGACAGTTCTCTGTACTGCTTCTTCAGCTCCTGGTACTGTTTTGCTTTCTGACTTTCTGTACGGAGCCCGGTGATTCTTCCTTCCAGCTCCTGTACGATGTCATCGATTCTGTCCAGATTGATTTTGGTTTCTTCCAGCTTCTTCTCTGCTTCTGCTTTCCGGTTCTTATAGGCCACGATGCCGGCAGACTCCTCAAAAATTTTTCTTCTGCTTGCCGGCTTGTCGCTGATAATATCCGCAATTTTTCCCTGACCGATAATCGAATAACCATCTACGCCGATTCCTGTATCCACAAAAAGATTCCGGATATCCTTGAGACGGCAGACATGGTTATTGATCAGATACTCGCTCTCTCCGCTCCGGAACATCCGGCGGGTGACTGCGACTTCATTGTAATCGATATTCAGCTTCTGATCGCTGTTATCAATTACCAGAGTAACCTCTGCCATTCCCTTTGCACGGCGGTTCTCCGTTCCGTTAAAGATGACTTCCTCCATCTTTCCGCCGCGGAGTTCTTTGGCACTCTGCTCACCGAGAACCCAGCGGATCGCGTCGCTGATATTGCTCTTTCCGCTTCCGTTCGGACCAACAATTGCTGTGATGCCCTCATTAAAATCAATCACGGACGGATCGGCAAAAGACTTAAATCCGTGAATTTCCAATCTCTTAAAGTACATTTTCTACGTAACCCTCCTCAAGAGACGCCTTCGCGGCGTTCTGCTCCGCTTCTTTCTTGCTTTTTCCGCTTCCGGACCCCATTTTCTGTCCGTTGCAGAGCATGTGGACATAGAACGTCTTATCATGATCCGGTCCGGTCTCCCGGTCCAGAACGTATCTGATTTCCGGCTCTGTTCCTTTTTTCTGGAGAATTTCCTGCACCTGTGTCTTATAGTCGGAGTACAGTTTTCCTTCCAGAGCCAGATCAACCAGCGGACGGAACTCCCGAAGAACAAAATCCCGGACATGCTCGTAATCGCTGTCTAAGAATACTGACGCGATCACGGCTTCCACCGCATCCGCGATAATGGATTCCCGGTTTCTTCCTCCGGTAATTTCTTCCCCGTGTCCCAGATACAGATATTCTCCGATATTCAGTTTTCTGCCCACTTCTGCCAGTGCTTTTTCGCATACCACCAGGGCTCTGAGTTTTGTCAGTTTTCCTTCATTCGAATGATCAAGCCTGGTAAACAGCTCGGTCCCGATAATGGCATCCAAAAAGGCATCGCCTAAAAATTCCAGCCGCTCATTACACTCCATTGGCGGACGGTGATGCTCCTTACACCAGGAGCTGTGCGTCAGCGCGCGCTTCAGCAGCCGGATATCATGATACTTATATTGCAGAATCTGTTCAAATTCTTGCTCGTTCAAATTTTGCCTCCTGTGAAAACAGAATTCCGGCCGGCAGATGCCGGCCGGTCTGTCCTTACTGCCTTACTTTCTGTTCTTCTTCCCGGATAGCATCAGCGCGGCTGCCCAGGGCCTCGGCGATGGTTTCCACCACCCCTTCCTCGACATACGGCACTGCCTTCAGAATCGTCTGGCGGACAGCCAGAGCATCTGAAGAACCATGCATCTTCAGCAGAGCCTTCTTCAGTCCCAGAATCGGTGCACCGCCGTACTCCTTATAGTCCAGCTGTTTCTTCAGGCCAGACAGCTGATCTTTCATCATCAGCGCCGCGATCTTGGTCTTCGGACTGCTCATGAACATGTTCTTTGCCACCTGCAGCATAGTAAGACCAAGGCCCTCTGTCAGCTTGATGCATGCATTTCCGGTAAATCCGTCCGTAACGATAACATCACAGACGGCATTCTGCAGTTCTCTTGTCTCAATATTTCCAATGAAATTCAGATCACTGTTGGCGAGCAGCTCATGGGCTTCCTTGGTCAGTGTCGTGCCTTTTTCTTTCTCCGTACCCAGATTTACCAGGCCGACGGTCGGATTATGGCGCTTCATAACCTTTTCCATGTAAATGCTGCCCATAACGCCGAATTCAAACAGGTTTCTCGGCCTGCATTCCGCATTCGCTCCGGCGTCAGTCAGAAGGGACGGCTGGCTGCTGCTCAGAACCGGATAGATGGTTGCCAGTGTCGGACGGTCAATTCCCTTCACTCTGCCCAGGATAAAAAGTCCTCCGGCAAGAAGCGCACCTGTGCTTCCAGCAGAAATAAACACGTCTCCTTCTCCGTTTTTCACCAGGTTCAGGCCCTTCACGATAGAAGAGTCCTTTTTCCTGCGCACGGCCATAACCGGCGCCTCTTCATTGGTGATGACTTCCTTCGCGTCGCAGATTGTAATTCTGCGTCCGCGGTATCCGTATTTTCTGAGTTTCTCGCGAATCAGCGCTTCCGGACCTGTGATGCAGATTTCATCACTTTCCTTCAGCATTCCGACAGCCTGCACCGCGCCTTCAACAATCGCATCCGGCGCGTGGTCGCCACCCATTCCATCTAATATTATCCTCATATATGTGATCTTCCTTTACATTTCCAGTTTCCGCCATCTACGGCGGTATAATCCGGTTTTTCCGCTATGCCTGTTCCGCAAATTCCTTATCCAGACGGCGTACAACCTCATCGATTCTTCTGGCTGTCTTCCGGAAATCCTCTTCTTTAAATCCTCTGGTCGTCATCGGCGCAGTTCCGACACGGACACCGCTCGTTTTCTTCGGCGAACGCTTGTCTCCAGGAACCGCATTCTTATTCAGGGTAATCCCTACTTCATCCAGAGCGTCCTGAAGGTCTTTTCCGGTAAACTTATGGTCAGACAGATCAACCAGGAATACGTGATTATCTGTTCCTCCCGTAACAACCTTATATCCCAGCTTCAGGAACTCATCGCAGAACGCCTTGCAATTGACGACAACCTGGTGGATATATTCCTTATACTCCGGTGTCTGAGCTTCCTCAGCACAAATGGCCTTGCCGGCGATAATGTGCATCAGCGGGCCGCCCTGAGCATACGGGAATACAGCGCTGTCTACCTTCTTGGCAAGTTCCTTTTTGCAGAAAATCATGCCTCCGCGCGGTCCTCTCAGAGTCTTATGCGTCGTTGTGGTGATGAGGTCCGCATAGCCGAATGGTGTCGGATGTTCGCCCGCAGCAATCAGTCCGGCGATATGCGCCATGTCGACCATGAAGTATGCGCCGTACTCCTTCGCGATCTCAGAGAAGGCCTTAAAATCAATGATTCTTGAATATGCGCTGGCACCTGCAAGAATCAGATTCGGGCGGTACTGACGCGCCTTCTTCTTGACGTCCTCCATGTCGATTCTTCCGTTCTCATCAACATCATAGAATACGCAGTTGTACAGTTTTCCGCTGAAGTTGACGGATGAACCGTGGGACAGGTGGCCGCCGTTGTCCAGGCTCATGGCCAGAATGGTGTCTCCCGGCTTCAGAACCGACTTATATGCCGCAAAATTGGCCTGTGATCCGCTGTGCGGCTGGACATTGACGTGATAATCCGTCTTGAATACCTTCCTCCACTGGTCACAGCAGTACTCCTCCAGTTCATCCACATATTTGGTTCCGCCATAGTAACGGGATTCATTTCCGGAATGACGATTCGTCGGATATCCCTCAGCATACTTCCAGGAAAGGCAGCTGCCGCATGCGGCCAGAATCGCCTCAGAACAGTAGTTTTCCGATGCAATCAGCTCGATATTATTCTGCTGACGCTCATACTCCTTCTGAATCAGCTCTCCTACCTTCGGTGAATGCTTCTTTACAAACGTGTAGTTATCAACGTTGTAAGTGCTGTCATCCTTTCCGTTTCTGTCAAACATAATGTTCCTCCATTCCCATACAATGCAACAATAAACGGTCCCCTCTTGCTTACAAGCACATGCCTGAGGCATATGTATAGTTATTATAACATAAAATACAGGTCCGGTTCTACCGTCTGACAAAAGACAGCCGGCAAGGACGCAAAGTTCTGGAAATTGATATTCATCATTTCTGCAGAATTCAAAAGCCATTATTTCCGTGAACCAGCAATTCCTTCTGGTGATTCTGGGAAAAGCCCTTCGAAAATGCTGATCGTACCAAGTATGCAGTATGATTTTAGGAAGATCGGTCGAAATTTCCTTTTCTTACCTAATACCTACTTTCATAGTCGGCAGCAGGGCCGGCAAACACGAATGATTTCCTCAATTAACATCCGATTATATTTTTCAATATTTCTTCAATTAACAGTCGCAGTCAATATCTCTTTGTGATTGAATCATATTTTATAAGAAATTATTCATATGCTCTAATATTCATAGATATCAGCAAAACTCAATCAACATCGTACAAATATCAGTACAATATAGTGTCCCGCACCCTTGTCACGCAAGGCTGCCGCCCCATGCTCATTATGCACAGAGCAGCGGCCTCGAAAAATCTGCAGCAGCCTATAACCGCTTCCGCAGACGTTTTTTATGTCTGTAATATTTCATTCCAAACTGGATATATCTGCGCAGGATGCCGAATACGATGAAACCGAGCGCAATTGCCATGGCGACGGCGATCACCTGAAACAGGTTGTAGGCGGCCATCGTGAAATGCCCCTGTACGGCGTTATACATAGAATTATAGAGACTCGCACCCGGGACCAGCGGAAATGCGCCCGTCGTTAAAAAGGTCGTGGATGGTGCGCGGCAGGCTCTGGCCATAACTTCCGCAAACGCAGCTACAAATACTGCAGCCAGAAAAGTTGCCATAAAATTGCTGTGGGTAAAGTTATAAGCAAGGATTTCCACACCCCAGGTTAAAAACGCGCCCACGGCATTGAAAATGAACTGTTTCCCTTTAACGTGATACCAGAAGCCGACCCCGATGCATCCGACTGTGCAGAAAATCAGCTGGAGTGCTATGCTGGAATTCAGAGTCATTTCACACCCTCCTGAAAATGATCATGGCCAGCATAATGCCGCAGGCGATCGCCGCAGCTCCCATGCAGGCGCTTGTTACTCGCAGAAACCCGGACATGATGTCCCGGTGAAGGACATCGCGGATTCCGTTGGTTATGCCCAGGCCACTGATCAGCAGCATGATGCAGCCGATCGTAATCGATGACGGATGCGTGACCAGCCCCAGACTGCGGGACAGATCCGAAAAAAATCCCACCAGAAATGAAAGCACAAAATCTTTCACGAATGCGTTGTCTTCCAGACGCTGAAGGATCCTGCTGATGTACATGACAAACAGCGAGATGACGCCTGCCGCCAGAGCATCAATCATCGCTCCTCCATAGAACACACAGAATCCGGCAGCAATTAATACTGAACCAATATAAAATGCGGGTTTGGTCATGGACTTTCTGTTCATAACATCCTGAAACCGCGATGCCAGCTCCTCCTCATTCGGCCGGTGCGTAACGACATAGCGGGAAAGGTCATTGAGATAGTCCAGCTTGTCAAAATCCATCGTTCCTGTCTTTACCATGCGAATCTGGGTGACCATCCGCCCGTCCTGCCACTGCACCGTCGCCATGATGCAAGAGGTGAGTATAAACAGATCCGCCTGCCTCGCGTTATAGGCCCGGCACATACGCTTCATACTGTCCTCGCAGCGGCTGACTTCAGCGCCGCACTCCAGCATGGCCTGCCCGATGTCAATGATCTCCTTCAGAATGATATCCTCACTCAGTACAATATCCCTGGTCATAAAATTCCCCCAAGCACAATCCGGATGCCGCAGCATCCTGAAATTATGATAAAAACAGCCCGGCATCACAGGGATACTATGCTCCCCTGCTCAGCCAGGCCAGATACTATACTACTTATTCAGATGTTCTGCAACAGTATTCAGCTGCTCAGACGTATTCTTCAGCATTTCTTTATATTCTTCCAGCTTATTTCGTTCTTCCTGCACAACTTTTTCAGGAGCTTTTGATACAAATCCCTGATTGGAAAGTTTCTTCTCTGCTCTCTGAACTTCGCCTTCCAGACGCTTCTTTTCCTTTGTCAGACGGTCGAACTCCTCTTTATAGTCAACAAGCTCGTCCATCGGGATGAAGATCTGTCCGGCTGCAGCGGTCTGAGACATGGCGTTCTTCGGCGCATCCTGATTCTCATGAATGAAGGAGATGGAAGTCAGGTTTCCGAGATCGGCGATGTGTGCCTGCTCTCTCTTCAGTTCTTCCTCACCCTTACCTTCAGCAAGGATAACCGCACTTACCTTCTTGGACGGTGCAACATTTGCCTCGGAACGGATATTTCTGATTGCGGTGACGATATCCATCAGACTTCCGATTGCACTCTCTTCCTCAGGGAAGCAGCGGGACTCGCTGTACTCCGGCCAGTGTGCACTGATCAGATAAGCGTTCTTGCAGCCTTCTGACTCCTTCTCAGCGTGCGGCAGAGCATCCCAGATTTCCTCTGTGATGAACGGCATGAACGGGTGCAGCAGCTTCAGCATATTCTTCAGAACCAGAAGCAGTGTAAATCTTGCAGCCTTCTTATCCTCTTCATCATCACCCCAGAGTCTCTTCTTTACCAGCTCGATGTACCAGTCGCAGTACTCATTCCAGATCAGATCATAAACTCTCTGGGATGCCAGGCCCAGCTCAAACTTTTCGAACTGGTCGGTGACGTACTTAACCGCCTCGTTCATTCTGGAAATGATCCACTTATCTTCATCCTTCAGCGCAATGCCAGAGAAGTCCTCCGTCTGATCAAACGCAAGCTTGTCTCCATCCGCAGTCGGGAGCGGATTTCCGTCCTCATCCTGCAGATTCATAATGACGAATCTGGATGCGTTCCACAGCTTGTTTGCGAAGTTTCTGGATGCAATCAGTTTCTCTTCCTGATAACGCATGTCGTTTCCAGGAGTAATTGAATTACTCAGCATGAAACGCATAGCGTCAGCACCATACTGTTCCACAACTTCCAGCGGGTCAATTCCGTTGCCCAGAGACTTACTCATCTTGCGGCCCTGGGAATCTCTTACCAGACCATGCAGATATACGTAATGGAACGGCGTCTCACCCATCGCCTCAAGTCCTGAGAACATCATGCGGACAACCCAGAAGAAGATAATATCGTATCCGGTAACCAGAACATCGGTTGGATAGAAATACTCCAGATCTCTGGTCTTATCCGGCCATCCAAGCGTGGAGAACGGCCACAGAGCAGATGAGAACCAGGTATCCAGGACATCCTCATCCTGTTTCAGGTTCTTGGAACCGCACTTCGGGCAGCAGGTCGGATCCTCTTCGGAAACGATCGTTTCCCCGCAGTCCTGGCAGTACCAGGCAGGAATCTGATGACCCCACCACAGCTGACGGGAAATACACCAGTCGTGAATATCCTCCAGCCAGTGATTATAGGTCTTTACGAATCTAGGCGGAACGAACTGAACGTCTCCGTCCTCAGCAGCTTTCAGAGCCGGTTTGGCCAGATCCTCCATCTTTACGAACCACTGATCAGACAGCATCGGCTCGATCGCGGTATGGCAGCGGTAGCAGGTTCCTGTCGGAATCGTCATCTTCTCGGTCTTTACCAGATATCCAGCCGCGTCCAGATCAGCAACCCACTGCTTTCTGCACGCATAGCGGTCCATGCCCGCGTACTTTCCGGCGAGCTCATTCATGGTACCGTCTTCATTGATGCAGCTCATGATCTCAAGATCATGTCTCTGGCCGACCTCAAAGTCGTTCGGGTCGTGAGCCGGTGTAATCTTAACGGCACCGGTTCCTTTTTCCGGATCCGGATACGGGTCTGCGATAATCGGAATCTCTCTTCCGACGATCGGCAGAATAACCTTTTCTCCGACCTGATCCTTATATCTCTCATCATCTTCCGCTACCGCAATGGCAACATCTCCGAACATGGTCTCCGGACGGGAAGTCGCGACGATAATGTCCTTATCCCCCGGATTGACTGCCGGATAACGGAAATACCAGTAGAAGCCTTCCTTATCCTCATGCTCAACCTCAGCATCAGACAGAGAAGTCTTACAGCTCGGGCACCAGTTAATCAGGCGGTTTCCTTTGTAAATCAGGCCCTTCTTATACAGTCTGACGAAGAATGCGCGGACGGCTCTGCTGCAGCCCTCGTCCAGCGTGAATCTCTCGCGGGTCCAGTCACAGGAATCACCCAGCTTTCTGCACTGGCGCGTAATTCTTCCGCCGAACTCCTCTTTCCAGGCCCAGGCTCTCTTCAGGAACTCCTCTCTTCCGAGGTCTTCCTTCTCCAGACCCTCCTCCTCACGGATCTTATTCGCAACCTTAACCTCCGTCGCGATACTGGCGTGGTCAGAACCCGGCAGCCACAGAGCATTGTAGCCCCTCATTCTCTTATAGCGGATCAGCGCATCCTGCAGAGTCTGGTCCAGCGCATGGCCCATATGCAGCTTTCCGGTAATATTCGGAGGCGGCATAATAATCGTAAACGGCGGCTTGTCATCTGTATTCTCCGCGTGGAAAGAGCCGCTTTCCTCCCACATCGAGTACAATCTGTCCTCGAATGCTTTCGGATCATAGGTTTTCGGTAAATTCTTCTTCATAACTTCCCGTCCTTCATCAGTGCTTCTTCATATTTTCAGCCCATTCGACAAAATCCACCGCGCAAGGAAGAAAACCTGCCTCAATGCACAGAAAATCTGTCAAACGTCAATCATATTCGTTATTCTAACACAAGTTATCGCTGAATAAAAGTGAGACTCACCAAATATACGGCCATCTGTCTCAGAATCCCATTGAATATTCCCATAACGCCCTTTAACGGCTTCCTGACAGACGCCCTGACACTGCCGCATCGGATCATTTCCATTCCTGCTCCTGTACAGCATTCTGTACCAGAATCCGGTCAGGATGCACATTTTCCGGACCGCCTTATCCACTTTATCGCATTAACGCGTTGCTGTAATATTAGTAAAACACAATTATATGTATTCAACATGTATTTTTTGTATTTATTGTTGACTTTTCACAAATATCGCAGTACCATTGACTTGTCAGATAAAGTAGATGTGGCTTGATCAATACTCGATTTTATTCCTATATTTTTAATAGGAAGTATAGAAATCGATACATTCCTAAAATCAGGGTCGTGCCGGGAGACATCTGCCAGGCAAATGAATATTTACAGGAAACAGCAAGGATTGGTTTGAACAATGAAGAATTTAGAAACACTGCGTTTCCAGATCAATGCCCTCTCCGTTTTCAGAAGCATTTTGGATACTCCGACAGTATCCGCGCTTCAGAAACTTTTATATGCAGTTGAAAACGGCTCCCTGGATGATCAGATCACTCAGACCGGAGCCTTTTCAAGTGCATTATTTATTTCTGCGGACGGCGATCTTGGGAAATTCACTCAGAACTTTATTGAGAATGATCAGAATATTTATCTGAAAAAGAACGTTACCGGAGAAGAGATCTCACCTGAACTCCGTGCCGCAGCGATGCGCGACCTGAAGATTCTGCAGAATGTATCGCAGTTCTCTCCGGATGACGCTGCAGCCGCAATTGCAGAAAATCTGAAAGACAGCGGAACAGATCCTGCTTCAATCAGAGACTGGCTGCCGCGCTGGACCAATTCCAGCGTAAACCTTCTCTCTTCCTACCAGAAATTTATTTCTGAAATTCCTGAGAAAGGCTACGGAATCTTCCGTGATGCCCGTTCCTTTACCGTTCAGGACGGTAAAATCGTCCCGGTTAAATTCGCCGATCCGCAGACACTGGATCAGCTTTACGGATACGAACGTGAACGCCGTCAGGTTTATGAAAACACCCGCGCGCTTGCAGAAGGCCGCGGCGCGGCCAACGTCCTCCTCTACGGAGACGCGGGAACCGGAAAATCTTCCACCATCAAGGCCTGCGCCGCCGCCTTTGCCGATCAGGGCGTCCGCCTGATCGAATTTGAAAAGACACAGCTTCACGAGATTCCAAAAATCATCGACCAGCTGTATAACACTCCGCTGAAGTTCATCTTCTTTATCGATGACCTCAGCTTCACCACAGAAGACGACAACTTCAGCTGCCTGAAAGGCATGCTGGAAGGCAGTGTAACCGGAAAATCCGAAAACATCGCCATTTACGCCAGCAGCAACCGCCGTCACCTGGTCAGAGAGCTCGCTGAAGACCGTGCCGGAAGCGACATTCACTTAAACGACACCCTGCAGCAGACCATGAGCCTGTCCGCCCGTTTCGGCCTGACCATCACCTTCCAGCGGCCAGAGAAAGACCTCTACCTGGAGATCGTAAAGAAACTCGCGGCCGAGGAAAACATCGAAATGCCGGAGGACGAACTCTGCAGAAAGGCAGAAGCCTTTGCCATCCGCAGCAACGGAAGAAGCCCTCGTACTGCCCGCCAGTTCATCCAGCAGGTGTCCATCGGACTGCAGTAACAAGTTAAAGAAAACCCGACCGCCAGCGTGCGATCGGGTTTTTTTCTCCTGTCATTCGATCTTATTTCAAAGAAACCGTTACGGTCACCAGGGTATCGGCTGCCGGGAAGTGCGCAGCATCGATGTGATATTTTCCGACGGAAGTGTATCCGTTTGCCTGGTTGGAAATCGTTCCGTAATGGCAGCTGTTGGTGCAGATCATACAGCCTGACGCGCTGACAATCTGGTTTTTCTGATTTCCCGTAAATACCATGTCCAGATCCGGATGATTTCCGTTATCGTCCAGCAGAACCTGGCTGAGCGGAAGCGGCGTCTCCTGCCCCGGCCAGGTCAGGGTGACGTTTACATGGCTGTAGTCCTTGTTTGCAATCTTTGACGGTGTGTCTCCGATCTTCTCGCCGTCGTCCAGATAATTTCTGTCCGTGCTCCAGGGTTTTCCGCCGATAGAAATCAAGCCCTCATAAAATGCATTCGGAACGGCGTAATACGGGCACTGGGCCTTCAGCATGGCGTACTGGGCTGTTGTTCCTGTTCTGGAAACCGAGAAGTGCATGGTCTTCGCACCCTTCAAATAATTACCATTTACCTTTCCCTGAAAAGAAACCGTTTTATTGTCGTGATCAATGGTAATCCCGTCGATGGTTTCCACGCCGGTTTTGATGGTCGTTTTCGCTTTTTTGACTGTGAGGACTGCCGATGCGGATATCTTTTTATTCAGCTTTGAAACCGCGGTGATCTTTACCTTTCCAGCCTTCAGTGGTGTGATGCTGCCCTTCTGACTGATTTTCGCAACTTTCGCATTGCTGCTTTTCCACGTAACCGCTTTACTGGCCTTGGACGGCACAGCCTTTACCACGTGGGCGCTGGCCTTCTGCCCCAGCTGCACGGATGAGGCACTCAGTTTAATGGTCAGTTTCTTCGGCTTAACCTTTGAGGCGGCATCGGAAGGAAGCAGCATTCCCATAGCCAGGACAAAAATCAGAAGCAAGAAAGCAAGGTGCAGTGCGCGGCTCCGTGCTTTTCCGTCTGTCCAATCTGTATGCTTGTTCATAACTCTTTTCTCCTTGTGAAAAGAACGAGGCCGGGGCCTCGTTCTTTATATTTTTTGTCTGATCATGATGACGCTCTGACTAGCAGCAGTCGGAATCATTATCCTGCGCAAAACTGATTGTATACGCGAATGTCTTTGCGTTGTAGTATTCGAGCGGCTCGCCGTCCATTTCAGCGTACGGATAGCCGAAGTTGTTCAGCGCAGGGCCTTCCTGTGCAGGATTGAGTGTCAGGTCTCTTCCTTCGGAAAGCTCAACCCACTGCTCGTTGTTTCCGCCCCAGTACTGCTCGATAAACGCCTTAGCTTCCGGAGATGACTTATCACCGTTTGCCTTGGTCTTGATCATCTTCAGCGCGTCGCCCGGGTCTGCCTCAACCCAGCCGGTTCCCGGAAGATAGAACTGTGCTCGGCAGTGCTGTCCGACTGTGATGTCTGCGCCGTTCATGCGAATACCGAACATTTCTCTTGCCGGGATGCCCTGAGAACGAAGCAGGGAGATAAATACGGAATTGATGTCGGTGCAGTGTCCGCCCGGCTGCTTCTCGTTCAGGATTCTGACGACGTCTCCGTCTCCGCATCCGAGGACCTTGCCAACGGATGTTTCATTGCTGTCTTTTCTGACCAGATTCTTAACCGTCCAGTCGTAGATGGCTCTGGTCTTTCCGAGTACAGTTGTCGGATTTCCAGCTTCCTTCAGAGCCTCTGCAGCAGAATTCTTTACGATCGTGCTGTCCAGACCGCTCTTGGATGTAGCCTTCAGATACTTGGCCATTGCCTTGGTATCCACTTTTCCGCTCTCTTTCAGCTCAGGCCTTACCACCTGTTTTCTGCAGGCGTGGAAGCTGACCTTGGCTGTGCGGTCTGCAGGATTGGTGTTCTTATCCCACTCGATGTAAGCGATCTTGTTGCCTTCACTGTCTGTAGTTATCTTTGCAACAGAAGCCTTAGCTGCGTCGATCTTGGCGTCCTTAACTTTCTGGTTATCTGTTGTATGTGCAACCGGAACCCAGACCTTGATGACCTTGCCCTTTGGATACTTTGTTGCATCGGTCATATTGATGGATGTTGTTACCACTCCCTGCTGTGTCTTAACGACGTTCAGCGTGATGGAAGCCTTGACTGCCTTATTGGCAGTGGATGTCGCTGTGATTGTGACCGTTCCTTCTTTTACGCCTGTAACCAGACCGGATGTCGGGTTAACCGTTGCAACAGACTCATCGCTGGAGCTGTAAGTAACCTTTGCGGCTGCGCCTGCCGGGCTGACCTGATCAACGCTGACGATGCATGCGCCCTTTACGCCGACAGAATTATGGCTGCAGGATGCCTTCAGAGTGAAGCTCTTCAGTGCAGCTGCCTTCTTGACCGTAATCTTTGCCTTTACGGCTGTCTTTCCGGATTTCGCCTGAAGAACAGCCTTTCCTGCCTTCAGTCCCTTGACTGCTGCTTTCTTGGAAGACTTGGATGTAATCTTTACAATCTTCTTTCCGGAAACAACGGACCATTTTACAGACTTGTTTGTCTTGAATACCGCTGTCTTTCCAACGGTCAGTGTCTTGGAAGCCGGAGATAACTTCAGCTTGGACGCTGCGAAAGACTCTGCAGGATTCATGCCGCAGAAGGCGATGGTCAGCAGAACTGCCATCAGGGTAACCAGAACCTTGCGGCTGATACGTTTTGAATTCATCGTTTCAAAACCCTCCTCTTCAAAGTATTAACATAATACATACATATAACAATCACATTTAGTATATGCTTACACTGAACCGCATTCCAATTGTGATTTTCTATATTACATACTATGATGATATATAATTTCGATAGTAGATTTGGTATCACGAATTTCATATTCCCGGAGACAGTCGATAAAACAATTGGCAGTCAGCTGGCGGATTTGATTTCGTAATCTTATTGCACAGTAAGAACCCCACCCTTCCACGACGCTGAAGCGTCGGCTGGGTACCCGGGAACCTTGTTGTCGTCTGATGAATAGACAATAAGAACCCCACCCTTCCACGACGCTGAAGTGATATGCTCCCTTTATGAGAGA
>ERZ791908.763-NODE-763-length-27955-cov-56.332151_pt1 | contig 27955 bp, 25 predicted proteins | sample MGYA00510144_ERZ791908 | MGnify/ENA primary metagenome ERZ791908 (study PRJEB30046, sample SAMN00792105) | human gut metagenome | study: EMG produced TPA metagenomics assembly of the A metagenome-wide association study of gut microbiota in type 2...
GGCAGCCGCTGGGGTCGCGGGCAAGCCGGCAACGGTGGTGGCGCTCGCGAAGGACGCTGCGCTCGACAGCGCGCTGGGACGCGAGGCCGACGGCACGGTCGACGTGCTGGTCGGGCAGGACGACGCGACCATCCGCACGTTCGACGCGGCGGGGCTGCCGCGCGAGCATGCGTCCGTGAGCGTGACCGAGCCTGGCGGCCGGCAGGTCAGCGTGCCCGTGCTGGTGGACGCGAGCGACCAGTTTGCGCGACGCCTGCAGAAGGTGTGGCGCCTGCGGCGCAAGTGGGCCGAGCGCGAGGACGTGAGCTGCTACCGGATCTACGACGCGGACCTGCCCGACTACTCCGTGAGCATCGACCTCTTCCAGGGCTCGGAGCTCATGCCCGCACGCGGCGGGCGCGGCCGCTGGCTGCAGGTGTACGAGTACGCGGCGCCCAAGTCCGTGGACGCGACGCTCGCGCGCAGGCGGCTGCTCGACGTGCTGGCCATCGCGCCGCGCGTGATCGGCGTAGCTCCCCAGAACGTGTTCGTGCGGGTGCGCACGCATGGCAAGGGCGGCTCGCAGTACGCGGCGGAGTCCAAGGACCAGCGTGGACAGGCGGGCGGCGCGGGCCGCGACCGTCGTGACGGCGGAAGGCCAGGTAGGAGGCCCGGGGACGGACGCGTTCTTCTCCCCCGCGGCGCGCACCTCGTGGACGAGGGCGGGCTCACCTTCGAGGTGAACTTTGACACGCGGCTGGACTGCGGGATCTTCCTGGACCACCGCGAGACGCGCTCGCTCGTGCGCGAGATGATGAAGAAGACCGTGGGGTCGAAGCGGTTCCTGAACCTGTTTGCGTACACGGGCACCGCGACGTGCTACGCGGCGGACGGCGGCGCAAAGCACACGACCACCGTGGACATGAGCAGGCCCTCGCTCGAGTGGGCGCGGCGCAACATGGAGCGCAACGGCTTTGTGAGCAAGATGCGGCCGCCCGAGCACGAGTACGTGCAGGCGGACGTGCTGGCGTGGGTGCAAGAGCAACGCCACAGCAAGAACCGCTGGGACCTCATCTTCTGCGACGTGCCCACGTTCTCCAACTCCTCGCGCATGCGCGGCTCGTGGGACGTGCAGCGCGACCACGCCGAGCTGGTCATCGGCATATCGCGCCTGCTCACGCGCAACGGATCTGCGATCTTCAGCTGCAACCTGCGCGGCTTCAAGCCCGACGTCGAGAAGCTGCAGCGCGCCGGCGTGAGCCTGGAGGACATCACGGCCGAGACCATCCCGGAGGACTTCCAGCGCAACGCCAAAATCCACCACTGCTACATCGTGCGGCGCACGGCGTAAGGGGCGACGCGCCGGCGTGGAGCGCGAGGCCGTCTTTGGGATGGCTTTGCCCCCGCGCTGCAGACATGCGCAAGACATCTGTCATATCAAATATCTTTCTTGAACGCGCGGCTTCCCCTGGCGGGAGGCCGCGCGTATCTTCTTGGCATGGCAATCTACCTCAGTCATACCACGGCACTCTCGATCTGGCTGCAAGAAGGCGGCTGGCTCGTTCGCGACGGCGTCGCGACGCGCGGCGGTTCGTTGGCGGACTCGAGCGCATCCGCGCGTGAAGTCGAGGCATCTGGAATTCTGCAGCGCGGAGCCATTGAGGCGCCGGTGCACGTAATCGTAGATACATTAGTCAAAAGGCATGTCTCAAGACTGCTGGTTCCACATCTCTGGAGTGGAAAGGTACCTCTGTGGTGCTTCTACAAGCTATCGGATGGGGTGTTCGTTAGCTCTCCCGAGTTCACTGTCGTGCAAGAGGCTTCCATCCTCGATAGAATCGAACTCGCTTGGGCCATCTCAAGTCTTTGCAGCGGGTTCCGGAAGCACTCCAGGGAGACTACTCTGTGGAACACGGGATTTGAAGTAACCACTCCAATCACAAGTTTGAAAAACGTCGAACGCTTCCTGAAGTTCATTCCCGCCGAACACGGAACGTCGGCAACCGCAGCTGCCTTACGATTTGCAGTTGAAGGTGCGGCGTCGCCTCCCGAGCTAGCGCTCGCCATGATTTCTTGCATGCCAAAGCGACTTGGAGGTTACGCACTGCCAAAACCGAAGCTTAACCAGTCAATCTACCTGGATGAGACCGCATCGAGGCTGTGTGGGAAGAGCACGATCTATTGCGACATGCTCTATCCAAATAAGGTTGTCGTCGAATATGACAGCGACGAGTTTCACGCTGGTAGCCAGGCCCTACATGATGACCGAGCCCGGTACAACGCATTGGTATCAATGGGCTACCACCCGATAGCGATTACAAAGAATCAGCTTCAGAACATTACCTCGCTCGATAACGCTTTCCGCTCTATCGCAATCGCAATGGGAAAGCGTCAATGGAACCTCGATGCTTATAGGGCCGGACAGCGAGAAGATCTCTTGTGTCGTTTACTCGACCGCGATGGAACTCTTTTGGAAGAAGCAATGGGGCGATAACCCGCGCGGTCATTGGCGCGCAGCTTCTAATCCGCCGTGCCAGTAGCCAGTAGAAACAGTGTCTCGGGGCATCCCAGCCGCCATTTGCAACATCTCAAGCGAGTTGATTTGAGGCCCGTACAGCTAAAGCGGGATTTTGTGCGTTTATGAATCCCCTCCGACAACCTCAAACACACATAACCCCAGCAAACTTGACGGCAGACAAGAGCATTGAGTGTTTCCCACCTATGTAGACCCTCAATCAATGGTGCAGCTGACTAGAGCCAAGCGAATTGGGCGGCTTGAAACACTCAAAATCTCCCGCCTCATGCAATCGGAGTAAATCAACTACCTCGACGGCAGAGACAGCAAGGCCGAGACTGGGAATGAATACCATTAGCAAGCAAAACCCGGTGTGCCGGTCATAGCCAGCACACCGGGTTTGGAATCGAACTCTACGCCTTGCTGTAGAAGCCCTCCATGTCCTTGCTCATCTGCGCCAGGGTCGGCACGTCGACGTATGCCATGTGGCCGCAGCCGTAACGGTGCCACTCCAGGCGCTCTTTCAGCTCGTCACCCAGGAACTGGCAGCTCATGTCATGCATCACGTTCCAGTACGGGGTCGCCGCATCGTAGCGGCCACCAAGGATGGCGACCTTCATGTGCGGGTTGCGACGCATGGCGCATGCGATGTCCGTCGCAAAGTTGGGGCAGGAGGAGGCCTCCATCCTGCCAGGCTCGCGATGCTCCCAGTTCCAGTTCACGCCCACCTGCTCGTAGTTGCTCGAGATGTAGCGAGCCGGCGCGTGGTACCCCAGCTCGTCGCGCAGGAAGCTCCTGAACGCCGTCGTCCAGCTCGACTCCACGGCGTCGTCCGCAGCGTCCTCCCCCGCAAACCACTCGGAGGAGTTCTGCACAAACGAGGGCGCGTCGGACGAGAAGCGCGTGTCCAGCCTGCCGCAGACCTTCCCGTCATCCAGCAGCACGTTGCGGCGGAAGTCGTCCAGCGTGATGCGCAGGTGGCAGCGCTGGATGTGCTTGGTCGGAAGCCCGATCAGCTCGGAGTACTGCCAGGCGATGTCCGCCTCGCGCTCGCGGCTTAGGCGGTCGCCCTTCAGCAGCGCAGGCGCCAGCGTGTCCTCCGTGAACTTCAGCGCGCGGTTGTACCACCTGTTCGGGTCCTCGCCCGCGCCGACCTTGCCAAAGTAGTGCGCCGTCGCCGCGTAGACCGGCGTCATGCCCAGGTGGTACAGGTCCTCGCCCTCAAGCACCTGCACCCAGTCGAAGATCGCGGAGAGCATCGTCACGCCGGCGACCTTCACGTCGCGCTCACCCAGCAGGCGCATCAGGATCGCATTGCGCACCGTGCCGTACGACTCGCCAAACAGGTACACCGGGCTCCCCCAGCGACCGTTCTCCTCGAGCCACGTCGTGATGGCACGGCAGAACGCGTCGGCGTCGCCGTCCGTGCCAAAGACCTTCTTCGTGTCGGCGTCGGCCGCCAGGCTCGAGAACCCGGTGCCCAGCGCGTCAAGAAACACCAGGTCGGACTCGCGCAGCAGCGTGTAGGGGTTGTCCTCGACCTCGATGGGGTACGCAAGGTGGCTCACGCCGTCCGTCTTCACGCGGCGAGGTCCCACGCCACCAAAGTTGATGGGCACACTCGCGCAGCCAGGGCCGCCGTTATAGCAGAACGTCACAGGGCGAGAAGAGCTCGCGCTGCCGTCCTCGCCCAGTGCCACGTAGGTGAGGCTGAACATCTTGCCCACGAGCTTGCCCGTGTCGGAGCGCACGTCCAGGTGCGCGGCCGTACAGCGGTAGTCGATCTCCTCGCCCTCGGTCTCCTTGGAGCCGCGCCACGTCAGGTCGGCCGATGCCGGCTCGGGGGTCGTCGTCACCGCGTCGGCCGGAACCGACATGAAGGCGTCCTGGATCTTCGTGTGCGTCTGGCCCGTCGGGGTCTCGCTAGCGTTCTCTTCTGCCATGAGCTGTGCCTTTCGTCCTGGGGCCGCGCAAACCACGCAGCGGCCCGCCCGGTGCAGATTTCCGAAGGACAGTCTACGCCCGCCATGCAACCCAGGCGGCCACGTATGCAAAGCCCCACCGCGAGTCCACCGCTGCCGGCGCCTCCGCCGTCACGCTTCCGTAAGCCTCGCGTCATGCAATACCACCCTCACGTCACGCAGGTGGAACAGACTTGCCCAGTTGTGTGTCACCTGCGTGCCCCGCGAGCATTCCGCCCTGTTCAGTGCTAGGATTTCGCGTTGTATGTCGTTCGCGACGGCTTTCGCACGTCTGCCGCAAACCCAAGCCCCACCGCGGCTTCGTGGGTATAAAAGCGCATATGTGGCCCTAGCGGACATCGGACTCGATTGACATTGGAGCGCTATGTCAAACACCAACATGCCGTCTTTGCCCAAGGGCGCGCGAGTCAAGCGGCGCAAGTACACGGGCATTCCCCTGTCGGCAGGAATGATCCTCGTCGCCCTGGGCGTCGTCTATGGCGACATCGGCACCAGCCCCATGTACACGCTCAAGGCGATCATGGCGGACAACGGCGGCCTCACGACGATGGGCGAGGACACCGTGCTCGGCGCGCTGTCCCTCATCATCTGGACGCTCACCCTCATCACCACGATCAAGTACGTCCTCGTCGCCATGAAGGCGGACAACCATAACGAGGGCGGCATCTTCGCGCTGTACTCGCTCGTCCGCCGCTGCGGCAAGTGGCTCATCTTCCCCGCCATGATCGGCGGCGCCGCGCTCCTGGCAGACGGCATCCTCACCCCGGCGGTCACCGTCACCACCGCGATCGAGGGCCTTCGCACGATCGACTTCTTCTACGCGATCATCGGCAACAACCAGAACATCGTCGTCGCCATCACGATCATCATCCTGTGCGTCCTGTTCGTCGTGCAGCGCGCCGGCACCTCGGCCATCGGCAAGGCCTTCGGCCCCATCATGACCATCTGGTTCCTCTTCCTCGGCATCACCGGCATCCTCAACATCGGCCTCGACCTCAACGTCTTCCGCGCGCTCAACCCGCTGCGCGGCATCCGCTTCCTGTTCGACGGCTCCATCAACGCCGCCGGCCTCATGGTCCTCGGCAACGTCTTCCTCTGCACCACCGGCGCCGAGGCCCTGTACTCCGACATGGGCCACGTCGGCAAGCCCAACATCTACGCAACCTGGCCGTTCGTCAAGCTGTGCCTGATTCTCAACTACCTGGGCCAGGGCGCCTGGATCCTCGCGCACAACGCCTCCAAGGCGCTCGCCGCCACGCCCGACCTCAACCCGTTCTTCCAGATCGTGCCCGAGAACCTCCGCTTCCTCGAGGTCGTCCTCTCGGCCATGGCCTCCATCATCGCTTCCCAGGCGCTCATCACGGGCTCCTTCTCCATCGTGAGCGAGGCGATCCACCTCAATCTCATGCCGCACATGAAGATCAACTTCCCCTCCCAGACCAAGGGCCAGATCTACATCCCGCTCGTCAACAACATCATGTGGGCGGCCTGCATCTTCGTGGTCCTGCTCTTCAGGAGCTCCAGCCACATGGAGGCGGCCTACGGCCTGGCCATCACGGTCACCATGCTCATGACGACCATCCTTCTCTACACCTACATCTCCAAGATCTGGAACCGCCGTGGTCTGGCGCTTCTCTTCGTCCTGTTCTTCGGCGCAATCGAGCTCATGTTCTTCTTCTCGTCGCTCACGAAGTTCTTCCACGGCGGCTACTTCACCGTCCTCATGGCGACGCTCATCTTCTTCGTCATGTACGTGTGGCGCCGCGGCACGGCAATCGAGCACACGCAGTCCGTCTACCTGCCCGTGAGCAAGTACATCGACCAGATCGCGCAGCTGCGCGATGACGACACGTATCCCATCATCGCGGACAACCTGGTCTTCCTCACCAACGACTCCTCGCCCGACAAGCTCGACCGCGACATCCTCTACTCAATCCTGGACAAGCGCCCCAAGCGTGCCCGCGCCTACTACTTCCTCAACGTGATGGTGACCGACGAGCCCAACACGCACGAGTTCATCGTCAACAACTACGGCACGGACTTCCTCTTCAAGGTCCAGCTGCGCCTCGGCTTCAAGGTCAACCAGCGCGTCAACACGTACCTGTACCAGATCGTGGCCGACCTCGTCAGCCGCGGCCAGCTCGCCCCGCAGCAGCACCGCTACTCCATCTACCGCGAGCACTCCACCGTGGGCGACTTCCGCTTCTGCCTCGTCCGCAAGGTCCTCACACCCGAGACGGAGATCTCCGGCTTCAACCGCCGCATCATGGAGATCAAGTACATGATCCGCCACGTCTGCGGCTCGCCCGCCCGCTGGTACGGCCTCGAGAACTCCTCCGTCATCTACGAGTACGTGCCCCTGTTCGCGCGCACCAAGCGCCAGCACAGGCTCACGCGCGTCCCGGACAGCGAGGTCGCGTCGCTCGCTCCCAGCAACTCCGGCGCCATGAAGCGCGTCGAGGAGCCCATGGAGTCCACCGAGGACGACGACATCTTCTCAGACAAGATGAAGCGCGACACGGAGGCCAACGCCGTCGAGGTCGAGCACTCCGTCATCGGTGGCGACACCGCGAGCTTCCGTCCGCTGCGCATGGACGAGGAGGAACCCGAGGAGGACTCGGACGACGCCTCCAACGACACCGACGCCACCAACGCGGGCGAGAAGAACTAGCGCCCTTCGCCCGCACAGCGCACCAACAGAAATCGGGACCCGCCTCGCAAGGGACGGGTCCCAATCCTTTTGCATCGCCCTTCTCGATTGAGTCCGTGGCGCGCCTACCCCAGCAGGCGCTCCATGTAGCGCGCCACAGCGGCTTCGTCGCAGGTCCAGGGCGCCGTGTCCGAGGCGGCCTGGCGCACCTCCGGGTAGGCGTTCGCGACGGCCACGCCGCGCCCCACGGCCTCCATCATGGGGAGGTCGTTTGGGGAGTCGCCAAAGCCAACGGACGCCTCGCGCGGGATGCCCAGGTGCGCGAGCAGCCAGCCCACGGCGGCGCCCTTGCTCGTGTTGGCGTCCATCACCTCGAGGTTGTAGGGGCTCGAGTACGTGTAGTGCAGCGTCGGGTCCGCCTCGATTGCGGCGATGGCCTGCGCACGCACGTCCACCGTCGGCGTGTAGAGCGTGAGGCGCTCCACGCCGCCCAGGTCCTCGACCAGCTGCGGCGTGTCCTGGTCCACGGGCGTGCGGTAGCGGTAGTACATGGCGCGGTCGGCCTCGGTCACGTCGAAGCCGCGCATGAGGTCGTAGCGCTCGCGGCTCACGTAGATGTGGCCGCCCCAGAAGACGTCAAACGTCACGGGCAGCTCGCGCACGCGCTCGTACAGCGCCAGCGCGCGGGGCTTGCCCAGTGCGCTCAGTCGCGCCGTCTGGGGCGAGCCCTTGCGGTGCACGTCCGTCACGGCCGCGCCGTCCGAGCCCACCACGTACGCCGTCGCGGGATGCGCGAGCACGCGTTCGCTCACGGCCCGGTACGAGCGTCCCGTGCACGGCACAAACGCGATGCTCCGCTCGGCCAAGAGGTCGAGAAGCGCGAGGTTACGCTCCGGCACGCTCTTGTCGCGCGCGAGGAACGTGTCGTCCATGTCCGCAAACACGATGCGCACGTCGGCCCCGGCCGGCGCACCCGCACCGGCCTTCGCGCCAGCCCCGGCCGGCGCGCCAGCACCCGGCTGCAGGCCAGTCGCCACGTCCTTCTCGCCCGTAGCGCTCACCTGCGGTCCGCCAGGGGCACGTAGGGACGCTCGGTCATGTAGGAGTTGTACGCCGGACGGATGATGCGCGCCGGGCCATAGAGCTCCTCCATGCGGTGCGCCGCCCAGCCGGACATGCGCGCGATCGCGAAGATCGGGGTGAAGAGGTCACGCGGGATGCCCAGCATGTGGTACACGAAGCCGGTGTAGAGGTCGATGTTGGCGCACAGCGGCTTGGTGATGCCGCGCTCGTTGCGCATGACCTCGGGCGCCAGGCGCTCGATCCGCTCGATGAGCTCGAACTTCTCCGCGTCGGCCGTGCCCTTCTTCTGGGCGAGGGCCTTGGCGTAGCCCTTCACGATCTGCGCGCGGGGGTCGCTCTTGGTGTAGACCGCGTGGCCGATGCCGTAGATCAGTCCCTTGCCGTCAAAGGCCTTGCCCTCGAGCACCTTCTTGAGGTAGTCGGCCACCTGGTCGTCGGAGGACCAGTCCGCAATGTGCTCCGCCGCGTCGTCCACCATCTCGCCGGCCTTGGCGTTGGCGCCGCCGTGGCGAGGCCCCTTGAGCGAGCCCAGCGCCGCCGCGTAGGCGGAGTAGGCGTCCGTGCCGGAGGAGCTCAGGACCCTGCACGTAAAGGTGGAGTTGTTGCCGCCGCCGTGCTCCGCGTGGAGCATCAGCATGACGTCGAGCATCATGGCCTCGTCGTGGCTGAAGCCCTCGTCGCCGCGCAGGACGTCCAGGATCGTCTCGGCCATGCTGAAGTCCTCGCGCGCGGGCGGGACAACGGGCACGGCGCCCGTCTTGGCGGCGGCGTAGGCCTGGTGCGCCACGGAGGCCACGCGCGGCCAGCGGCCAAGGAGCGACAGCGCCACGTCCACCTCGTGCACGGGGCTCGTGTCGTCCGGGTTGTTGTCGAAGGCGTACAGCAGGAGCGTCGCGCGCTGCAGCACGTTCATGATGGAGGGGCTGAACGTGGTGCGCGGGAAGATGCGCAGGTAGCCCTCGGGCAGCTGGTGGCGGCTGCCTATGCGCGCCTTGAAGTCGTCAAGCTGCGCCGGCGTGGGGAGGTTGCCCGTGAGCAGCAGGTACGAGACCTCCTCATAGCCAAAGCGGTCCTCCTGCTGCGCCGCGCGGATCAGGTCCGCCACGTGGTAGCCGCGGTACGTCAGGTCGCCCTCGTCCGGCACAATCTTGCCGTCCACCTTGTTGTAGCCGTGCACGTTGGATATGGTCGTGAGGCCCACGAGCACGCCCGAGCCGTCCGCGTTGCGCAGGCCGCGCTTCACGTCGTAGCGGGCGTACAGCTCCGGCGGCACCACGTCCACGTTGCGCCCGCCCTCGTACAGCAGGTCCGAGACCTCCGGCCTGCCGATTCCCACGGACGGCATGGGGTATTGGTCGAGCACGTGCTCGAACATGGAGGTGTTCTCGGGTGTGAGGTAGTGCCGCGGCCGCTGGGCCAGCGGATCAAAGGGCAGGGGCATGTCGTCTCCTTTATTGTTTTATGGGCGAGAAAAACGCCCGCCACACGGGCGGGCGCAATCCGCCTACAGGCGGTACATGAACTTGAAGACCTCCTCGCGCTGCATGGTGATCTGGACGCCTATCTCCTTGGAGAGGCTTTCCAGCTGCTCCTGCAGCTGCGAGAACTCGACGTCCGAAGGGGCCAGGTCCACGAGCATGGTCATCGTGAACGTGCCCTGCAGAATCGTCTGCGAGATGTCCAGAATGTTGGCGTCGTGCTGCGACAGCGCCGTCGCCACCGCCGCCACGATGCCCGAGCGGTCGCTTCCCAGCACGGTGATGACCGCCCTGGTCTTGGGATTCTCGTTCGTGTCTGCCATCGGTCCCCCATTGGCGTCATGCGCTCGTCTGCGAGCGCGCGGGTTGCTCTTCTCCCCCATTGTATCCGAGGGGCGGGCGACTGCCTGCCAAGCGCGCCCGTTTGAGCCCAGATTGAAACGTGGGCGGCAAACGGGCGCACAAGGGGGATGCGTTGGCAAGAAGGGCGGTCGCCGGGCGAGAAGGACCTAGTTCTGGCTCGCGTCCTCGCCCTTGGTGAGGAAGAGCTCGCGCACGTCGTCCACGCTCATGCCAAGGGCGACGGCGAGCTCCTGCAGCGAGCGCTCGCTCGCCTGCTTGAAGATGCGCTCGTACACGACGGGCGGCTTCTTGTTGGATGCCTTTACCTCCGCGATGCGGGCGTGGAACGTCTTGGCGATGCGCACGGCGTCCCTGCAGGTGCCGTTGCGCAGCTCGTCCTTGAAGCGCTCCTCCTCCAGGGCGTTGGTGTGGTTGCCCAGCTTCTCAACGGGAAGCTGCGGGTACTCGCCTATGAGCTCCTTGGCCTGCTCGCTGCCGATGATCGGGCGCAGCCTGTCCTCGCTCGCAACGGGGAAGCTGATGCGCATGGGATGGCGCCCGCCGACGGGCATGAGCATGTATGTGGCCTGCGGCTTCTCCTCGATTGCCTCAACCTTGCAGACGCCTTGGCCCGGATGGACAACATACTGGCCGACTTCGTACATACGCAGCACTCCTCTCGCTTATATGAGAGTAATACTAGCACATTTGCCAAAAAATCTCAAGCTTATGGCGAATATGCCTTGCGCATGCCTGGCGCATGGTGTAGGTTGTAACGTTTACCTTTTGAGGGGAGCTGCGGTCGCTACTTGCAGCAGGACACCACCCACTCGGCAAAGTTGGTCTGGGCGTCCCCGCTCACCTCGGCAAGCTCGAAGCCGCGGCCCCACACGGGGTTGAACTCCACGCTCTTCACGCCGTCGTAGGCGTTCAGGGCCAGCACGAGGTTCACGTCCGTCGTGAGCGAGGTCGCCGTCTGGAAGAGGCCCGTGTTGACGCGCCAGTACGGCGCCACCTCGCACGAGCCAAAGCCCGCGTAGTGCCCGCAGAGGCCGTACAGCGGGTTCATGGCATCCACGCGCGACTCCATGTCCGTGTTGAGCGAGTCGAGCTTGGCCACGTCCTTCTCCCAGTCGTCCACCAGGTCGTCGTCAAAGTCCGAGCGCTCCGCGTAGCGGCTCGCGTTGTCCTTCAGCAGGTCGGTCAGCGTCTCGTCAAAGTGCAGGCTCGAGTCGTCGTCCACGCCAAAGAGCTGGTTGACGATGGTCGAGCGGTCCAGCGCGTCAAAGGCGCACACGCCGCGCACGTTGGAACGGCAGTGCGTGACGAAGTCCCACAGACTCGTGATGGAGACGCCGCCCGCGCTGGGGCTGTACGTAATCCAGCGCTCGTCCTTGTTGAGCGCGCTCACGTAGCTCTCCGCGGTGTCGTACACCGTGGACTGGACCACGCTCACGCCCGTGGCGCCCGTGGCGCTTGTGGTGCCCGTGCCGCTGGTGGTGCCCGTCGACGTGGCCGAGGTCGAGTCGCTCGCGCTGCCGCTGGCATCGGACGACGCGCTCGAAGACGCGTCCGAGCTCGAGGAGTCGTCCTTCTCGCCCGTGGTGGCGCCCGTCGTCGCGGAGGAGGACGTGCCCGCGCCGCCCGCCGCCGCTCCCGCGGCCGCAGTCGTGTCCACGGCCTCGCCCGTCACCGTGTCGATGGCGACGGCGCTGTCCGTGTCGAGGTTGGGGTCGCCCGGGAACACCGTGTCCACCAGGCGCCCCGGCGTGAAGGTGTAGGGAAAGCTCGTGGTGGAGAAGAACTTCTCCGCGGAGCCCTCGATCACCTTCTGCAGGTGGTCGTAGTACGTGCCCGCAAGGTAGCTGCCATCCTGCACGGACTCGAGCTTGAGCGCGTCGCCGTCGTCGTTGGTGAGGCCAAGCTTGTTGACATACTTGCCGTACGCGCCCGCCAGGTCGTCCGAGAGGAGCTTCTTCCAGCTGCCGTCCTTGCGGGTGTCGTCGGTCGAAAACTGGCCCATCATCCACTCGTAGCCGCTGTCCGCCGCATCGAACGAGGTCTCGGGGCACCACGACGCCGAACCGTACACCGCGTCGGATATGGAGTGGCCGTCCGCGTCGTGCGTGGCGGCGCCGATCTTGCTCAGGTAGGGCGAGAAGACCCCGGAATCCCCCAGCGCGCCCATGCAGGCCGCGACGCCACCGCCAGCCCCCAGGCCAAACACGAAGATGCGCTTGGGGTTGATGGGCAGGTAGTCGCGGTTGTAGCGCAGGAAGCGCACCGCGGCCTTGAGGTCGACCACGGGCCAGGGGGCGCCGCCGGAGTACTGCTCCTCCGAGTCGCTCACGTAGCCGCCCGAGCGCCCGCGGAAGCCCGCGTACACGTACACGAGGCCGCGCGCGAGGTAGGTGCGCAGGCCGTCGTAGGAGTAGGCCGTGGGGCAGCCCTCGGACGAGAGCCGCGCGGAGTTGACGGGCATCACCACGGGGGCGGTGCTCGCCGTAAACGAGCCAACCTTGCCCTTGGGATTGACCTTGCAGCTCCACGTGCTGCCGTTCTTCTCGCCCTTGAAGTACTTTCCGGGCACGAAGATGGCGAGCGCCTCGTAGTTGCCCGCCGCCGGCTTGGTGCAGTACGGGAGTCCCAGCTGGTAGTAGCAGTCGTTGGCGTCGTCGTACATCCACTTGGAGTCGTCCAGCTCGAGGTCCTTGAACTCGTTCAGGTCGACCTTGTTGTCCTCGGGCTTGTTGGACTCCCCCGGCTTGGCGCAGGCCGCCAGACCCGCGGCCGCCGAGGCGGCCAGCGCGAGGAAGCCCCTTCTGCTCATGCTCATGTAATCGCCCATTCCCGCCGGCAGCCGCTAGCCCTGGCGAACGCCCTTGACCTTGCCCGTGAGCGCGTTCTTGCGCTCGCGACGGTCGCTGCCCCAGAAGCAGCACGAAAGCATGCCGGGCCCCACGTGGCAGCCGATGGTCGGCCCGATGGTGGAGGGGAGGATGCGCACGGAGTCGTCAATGTCCGCGATCATGGCGCCCAGGCGCAGGCCGTCGTTCTCGCAGTCGGCGTTGCCGATGGCCGCGACGGCCGGGTACTGCAATTGGGAGCGGTGCTTCTCGTAGTACTCGCACATCTTGCGCATGCCCTTCTTGCGACCGCGCGTCACGCCCAGGATCGTGAGCTCGCCGTTGAGCTTCCACGAGAGCAGCGGCTTTGCGTCGAGCGCCGAGGACACCAGCGCCACGGACTTGGGGATGCGCCCGCCGCGGTGCAGCGTGTCCAGGTTGTCGACCATGAAGATGGTCCAGACGTGGTAGCGCGCGTCCTCAACCCAACGGACGAACTCCTCCGCCGTAAGGCCCTTGTCGCGCTGGCGCACGCCCTCCTCCAGCAGCAGGTAGAACGACGTGGACGAGATAAGCGTGTCCACGATGTAGATGGGCAGATCGCGCCCCAGCTCCTCCTGCACGCGGTCAAGCGCGGTCACGGCGCCGTTGTAGCCGCCGGAGATGCCGCTCGAGATCGTGAGCAGCACGGTGGGAACGTCGAGCTCCGCCGCCTTGCGGAACGCCTCCTCGTACACGAGCTGCGAGGGCTGCGACGTCTTGGGCGTCGCGCCCCAGCGGATGCGCTCATAGAAGTCGTGGGCGCTTATCGACTGAAACAGGTCATCCGGGCCCGAGAGCGCGTTGTCGCCCTTGCCGTCCTCCGTGTAGGTGAACGGCAGGTACGTGATCCCCGCCCGCTTGACGTCCTCAATCGAGAAGTCGCACGTGGAATCCGTCATCAGGTTGAACTTGGCCTTCATGTGAACCTTACCTCGCCATCGAAGTTTCGCATGGTGCTATTGTACGGCTATAAACGCATTTCGACCCTTGGAGGAACGCATGGCCCGCGCAGACGGCATATGGCCCTGGTCAAACCACCACGCCAAATCGGACGCCAACACGGCCAACGCGACCGACGACAAGACTGCCAGCCCCGCACCCGACGGCATCCGACGCCTCCACCTCGTCTTCCGGGGAGAAGTGCAGGGGGTCGGCTTCCGCTGGACCGCCTCGCGCTGCGCCACCCAGACGGGCTGTACCGGCTGGGTCAGAAACGAGCCCGACTGGGAGACCGTGACGATGGAGCTCCAGGGCACGCAGGAGCAGATCTCCACCTTCTTCGCGACGTTCACGAAGGCCTGGTCGCGCTATCCCATCGAGTACGTGATAGACGAGAAGAACGACATCCCTCCCGTCAAGGGGGACAGTCAGTTCAAGGTCCGGTACTAGCTCAGCCGTAGCCTATGTCCAGTGCGACTGCCGCACTGGACACTGCGCAGCTTTACGAGAGTAACGCGGCGGTCAGAAGCATGGGGCGGACACGGTAAGGGGTACGTTATTCAAAACCGATAGCGAATCGATAGGGTGGTCGTTAATACCCATTTGATACCCATCTTGTACCCACGGCCATTTCTTTCAGCAAAATGAAGAAGCCCCGTACCGCGTTTCCGCAGGTACGGGGCCAAATCTTCATGGTGGCGGGGAAGGGAATCGAACCCCTGACACGGGGATTTTCAGTCCCCTGCTCTACCAACTGAGCTACCCAGCCGTCACTTGCTCGCTTGCAAGCCTGTTTAATATATCAAAGATTCCAGCCAGGTCAACGACATTCTCGAAAATAGATGGAAGAATTTTGAAGTCCGCAGGTAGATGCCTCATTCGACTTTGAGGTCATCTCCGCTGGCGATGCCAATACTAGAAGGCGCCGCCTCCACCTCCACCACCGAAGCCGCCGCCCCCGCCGCCAGAGAAGCCACCACCGCCACCGGCAGCCGAGCTGAACGATGACTTCGCTAGCGCGGCTGTACTGACCTTGTGCGCCGAGGCAAAGCTCGACCCCAGGTTCGACGCCGGTGATCCCATGGGAGACGTGGGATAGAGGTACCAGCAGTAGACGGGCATCATGCCCGGGTCATTCAGAACCTGCGGAGCGGCAACCTTGAGCTGCTCGATCACCTCTTCGGCAACGCCGAGGGACACCGCCATGACCAGGAGCCTGTTCCAGAGGATGACGTCCTGCGGCACGGCCTCCTCAAGGCGCGTGAAGTCCTTCAGCCAGCGCTTGAGTGCCTTGAGCTTCGCGATGACCTCCACCGCCTCGGGTGAAAGGTCGTCCATGCTGCCAATCGTGATGCCGGCAAACGCAGCGGCCACCGCGAGCGCCACAACTGCCACAAGGCCCCAGCCGACGGCAATCGTCTCCTCCACCATGAGTACCACGGTCACGAAGGCAAGCACGATGTCCGCCAGAAGGAGGAAGGCAAGCAGACCCTTCCCGTTCCCATGCGCATCGGTCTGGAAGCCCCTCTGAATGACCTGGGCCTCGACCTCCGTCTTCCAGGACTCATAGGCATCGTTGTACGCCTCAGGCTTGCTGTCTGCGACCCTCTCGAAGTCCGAGAAGAGCAGCTCGCCCTTCTCGCGACCCTTGACCTTGGGTCCGATCTTGTTGAACAGGAGCTTGAGAGTCGCGTTGTCGACTGCCTCCTCGCTCTTGCTCTTCTTGACCTCGCGAGGGTGGACCACCCTCGTGAGCTGGTAGTCCTCCTTCGTCTTTTCGCGACCGAAGATGCCCTTCTCCTTCAGTTCCACTCTCTCGAGCGTCATGGCCCCGATGTCCGTGAGACGCATGAGGGAGGCCGTCACGTCGTCCTCCGTGGGGTGTCCGTCGTTCAGGAGCGCCCCGAGCACGGCGGGGTGGTCATTCGTCGGCACGTCGCGGAAGTACTTATCGTCGAACTGCGGCTTATGACTCTGCCGGTAGGCGTTAAGACGCATGACGGTTAGGACGATGGACCCCACTGCCAACGCAACACCGATTGCCGTTACGGCGTACTGGATGGCACGTGCCCGGGCTCGCTCGGCATTCGCCTTCTCGGCGGCCTCCTTCTCCTCACTGAGCACGGAGTCGAGCACACTCTTGTCGACCGAATTCGCATTGGAGAGCCAGGACGTCGGGAAGACGATGCGCGCCTCGGCGTACTCGTCGCTTCCCACTCCGGGGACGGTGTACACGACCGTGTTCCCCTTGAACTTGAGGCTTGCGTCAAGCGGTCCGTGACCCCATGCCCTCACGTTGTCGCCACCCTTGACGGTTTGCCCCGTGGGGACGGGAAGGTGAATCGTGCAGGTCACGTTCTGACTCTCGACGTCCCAGCCGTCGCTCACGAACTTCCAGTACAGCTCCGAGGTGTCCGAGTATCGCCTGGCAAGGTTCGTGAGGGTGTAATTGATCTGGAAGCTCGCCGTCTCGTCCTCGTGCGCGGAGTAAATCTTGAGCTTCAGGTATGAGCCCTCGTCGGTTACGACGTACGTTCCGTCCTCACCGTAGTCGGCGTCGCTCTCGCTGACCTGGCGGAACTCGCTGAGCGAGCCATCGGACACCAAGCCCACCTTGCCGACGTTGCAGGAAATCTCCTGACCGTCATAGTTGCCCTTCGGGATCTTCCAATAGACCCCGTGGAACGATCCGTCGAAGTCGAACTCCCTCGTCTCGCTCACCGCCACGGAGCCGTCCGCCGCGACCGTCGCGTCGATGTTCACCTTGTCGATCGAGTAGTCATCCGCCCTCGCCGTCACCGGGATGGCGATGCAGACGGACAGGAAGCTGCAGAGCAGCAGCGCCAGAACGAGCAACGGCGCCAGACGAGAAGAGCGTTCGTGAATTCCGAATCGAGCGACCATGTGTGAAGTCTCCCTACCGTTTGAATCCAGACACTTTGGACGAAAATATACCAGAGCCAAAGGGGTATAGAAGGTCATGGTAAGGTTACGCTGGAAAGATGGTCACCAATAGCGAAGGAGCATTCCAGATGGCACTTGACAAGACGGTAAGCAGCGTACTGAACGAGCAGATCAACAAGGAGCTCTACAGTGCATACCTCTATCTGACCTTTGCGGACTACTTCGAGGACCGCGGTCTCAAGGGCTACGCGAACTGGTACATGATCCAGGTGCAGGAGGAGGTCGATCACGCGAAGATCCTGCGCCGCTACCTCCTCGACAACGACTACAAGCCCACCATGGAGGCCATCGACAAGCCTGACAAGGAGTTCTCCAACGACCTCGAGCCGCTCGAGGCGGGTTACGAGCACGAGCAGTACGTCACGAGCCTTATCAACAAGTGCTACAAGGCCGCCTATGATGCGAACGACTTCCGCACCATGAAGATGCTCGACTGGTTCGTCAACGAGCAGGGCGAGGAGGAGACGAACGCCTCCGACTTGATCTCGGACTACAAGCTCTTCGGCGGAACCCCGCAGGGCCTCTTCAGCCTTGACCAGAAGTACCTCACCCGCACCTACGTCCAGCAGACGACGATGCCCATGTAGCCTGAGGGGCTGGCAACATAGCTTCCGTTCAGGGCGGCACTGGCTTCGAAATGGCCAGTGTCGCCCTTCTCTATGCCTTCTCGCCAACATAGGTAAAGAGCGTCCCGCAGACGCTCACCGTCTGCCCCCGCTTCATCATGTACGTATCGGTGATCTCCCTGCCGCCGACCGTCGCTGGGTTCTTTGCGCCCAGGTTCCTCACCTCCAGGCAACCCTGGCCGATCTCGAAGGAGACATGCCTTCTCGACACGGCGATGGAGTGGAGTATCACGTCGCAGTCAGGCGCCCTGCCGACTATCAGCCCTCCCGGCGGAATGTCCACCTTGGTCTCCATGTCCGAAGAACGGACCCAGAGTCCCCCAGCACCCTCCACGCCGACGTCACGCGCCGGCATGTCGAGGGGAAGCGTTGCATCGAGTTGGTCGTCGATTTGCTGCTCGTCATCTTCCGAATCGCCCTCCCCCGCCCATGTCCGCACCTCGTCGAGAGGAGGCATGGCAGCTCCAGCGACGGAGTTCGGCGGATGCGTGAAGTCGTAGAGGCACCCATAGCAGATGTCCATGTCGGAGAATAGCTCCTCGCCACAGCGGGGGCACACCTTGGTCTCAATTCGTTTCTCGCCCATATTGCCCTCCCAAGCTCCATTCGCCCTCGACGAGGGCATAGTCCCCCTCGACAGGCCATATGCCAGGATTGCTGCGCCTCTCGAGCACGAAGCTGGCTTCGCGCGATCCGAGAACCCTTCCCGGGGGCAAGCGCCTTCGGGCCAGGCAAACCCTCATGTCCCTGTTCACGAAGGCGACGTCAATCGGATACCTCATGCCCACGGTATGTATGGACCCGCAGTCCGCAATGAGCACCTGCCTTGAGCCGCCCACGTCGCCGAGCAGCCCCTTGAGCCTCTCGGGCCACGTCTCCAGCACGTCGAACGTGCCAAGGCTGCCTTCCTCGACGTCGATCTGCACGTACCTCATCTAAATCACCACCCCGGGACGGAATCGGTCCACCGTAATGGAACGCTCGTGCGTAAGCGAGACCGGCACCGAGAAGCCGACGCCCGCAATCGAGACCTGACAGGGCCAAGGATGGAAGCGCAGTCGACACGTGTACGTGGTGAGGAGGGGCGAGATGGGAAAGGCGAGCCCCTCCCTCCGTCGCTTGGACCCTGAGGCACCGGACGCCGAGACCTCTACCTCGCATTGCTTCGAGTCCAACGCCGAGCGTATCGTGCTCTCGACCTCCTCGACCGCATTCGTGCCGCTCTGCTCGCCGGCGGGGGACACGCCATGCGTCACCGCGGCATCGAGTGCCACCCTGTCGAATGCGGCACAGGCCTCCGCATACTTGACGATGTTGAACACAAGCAAGCCGATGGCAACCATGACGGGAAGCATCACTGCAAGCTCCACGGTCATCTGTCCCTCCTCGTCTCTCAGAAGTCTCATCCGATCATCTCCGCTATGGTCGAGAGGTCGATCGTCAGCGGGATGGAGACGCCGTCGAGCCCCGGGATGGGTATCTCGGCGACCGTGACCTCGCCCATGCTCCCGAGAATGGAGACGAGCTTGGCCTTGCACGCACGGACGATGCCGGCATTGTCCTCGGGCAGCGTCTGTATGAACGACCTCACCTCCGCCGTCTTGGACACGCCCGCCTTGTCGAGGATGTGCTGGCTGTTGGTGAGCACGGGCTTCCTGAGCCGCATGTCGGCAGGCTCGAAGCCGGCCCTCGTGATGACGCCCGAGATCTTTCCCCTCAGCCAGCTCGCGACCTTCTCCCCGAAGACTCCACCTATCCCATCCAGGAACCTGTTCGCGGCCGCACTCACATCGCCGTACTTGGAGCCATATCCGACGAGGAGCGATCCCCACAGGTCCCCGATTCCGTCGAGTAATCCCGAGAAGAGCGTCCTGTCAGGCCTCTCTATCCCATCGAAGACGCTGGAGAGGACGTTGTGGCCGTCGGTGTGCTCGTCGGGCGCAAGGACGGCACCTGACACGGCGACTCCTCCCGGAAGGTTACCCGTCTTGAGGAATCTGCTGGTCAGACCACGTGGCAGCTGTGTGGCACCGCGCGTGGCGAGGCCGATGCACCCGTATGCGCCGGGTGGACACAGCTTCGGTCGGTCGACGCTCAGGACCCGCATCGCCTTCTCGAAGGCGGACTCGCTCTTCTCGGCCGCCTCCTTCATGTCCTTCTCGGCCCTCTGCTCGTCCTCCTTTGCCTTCTGGTAATCCTTGGAAGCCTCGACCACGATCCGCCAGTAGTGTTCGAAGCCGTTGTTGATGTTCGTCGACGCGTCCGCGACGTTTCCCATCGCCTGCGCGTCCATTCGGCACTCCTCGCAGCGCTTCACGACGCCGGAGTCGATGTCGGCAAGCGACGCGTCTCCCGCGAAGGGCCCCGTGGCGCCCGGACACGCGAGGGAGCAGTGGAGCGTCGTCCCGTCCTCCTCGGTCGTGCACGGCCACGACGCGTCCGTATAGAGATCGGTCCCCCTCACCATGTCGGTCGTATGGGGAAGTTCGGGCAACTGGATATCGACCTTCTCCCCCTCTTCGCACACCGCTCCCGAGATCTCGTCGTAGGCAAAGCGATAGAAGACGGCCCTCGCGCTGGAGCGTTGGATGTTGTCCGCCGAACCCGAGGTCGCCGGCTCCTCCCTCGATCGCGCGGCGTAATAGTTCACGGCGCGCAGGCGCGCGAAGTCGAACTTCCAGGATGCCGGGCTCGAGTAATAGGGGTTCGCCGCATCGTCCAGGCCTGCCAGCGACAGGGCGCGTCCCCTCATGCAAGAGGGGTCGTCCACGTTATCCGCCCTCCAGGCGCGTTCCTTCGCCTCGTTTGCACGCTCCATGGCCTCCTTCTTCCTCTTCGACGCCTCCTGGAGCTTCTTCGCGGCCTCCTCCATCTCCTTGTCATCCAGCTCGTCGTCCAAATGGCTGAAGTCCGACTTGGACTCGGAAGGATACGGGACGGCAAGGCCCGCATACTTGACGTCCCCCCTCGAGTTCGCGGACACGGTGGAGGCGGAGTTCGCGACGATGAGGGCGGGAAGCGCCTTCTCCAACCGCTCAAGTCCCTCGGATGCGGACTTCGCGAACCTCCTCCTCGTGTCCAGGATCTTCCTGCCCGCCTCCAACACCTTTGGGGCACCGTGCTGCAGGATGGGGACCGCCGCGACAACCATGCCAGCCCCGTACACGATCACCCCCAGGAGCCCCATGCTCAGCACGCACGCGTCAAGCACCTGGGCCACCGTGCAGAAAGCGGCGACGCAGTTCTCCCCTGACATGGCCGCGGCATCGGCCACCTCCTGCACGTCGCCAGATCGCGCCATGCCCCACTCCGCCACCGCCACGCCAAAGGCGAGGGCCACGCTCATCAGGAGCGCAATGGCGACGGCGACCGTCGTGTAGCCCCCGTCCCGCCTGAGGAACAAGTCCAGCATGAGGCGTGCCCGTTCCATGGGCCTAGCCCCATATCCGTTGCCACTCCCCATAAGACCCCCTCACCCAGCTCGGGCGCACCGTCTCCGTCACCGAGACCCTGAGCACGATGCCCTTGCCGTCGTGTTCCGCAAATGCCGAGAGCGCGACGCCCAGCAGAGGAAGGGGCCGAACGTGTCCCACGATCTCGACGCTCGCCCTGCTTCCATGGCGACTCAGCTCAACCGACCAATCCTCCCTCCCGCCGGCGTGGAAGAGCGGCGCATCCGGCACGGCACGCAGCCTCCTGAGGACGAACTCCCTGCAATCCCCAAGGTCGCCGTCATAGTCCGTCGCAACGACCCGCACGCCCTCGGCTGCCGCCGACCTCATCACGACCCGCGTGAAGAAGATGCAGGCCGGCTGCACGAGCAACGCCAGGGTGAGCATCAGACTGGGAAGCATGACCGCCGCCTCGACGGTCGCCTGGCCGCCTTCCGATGCGACAACCGCCTCAGTAGAGAAGAACGTCCTGTAGTGCCTTGAGGAGTCCCTCGCCAACGGAGTGGGACCCCGCAGACGTGACGGAGGAGAAGAGCCCTCCGGAGCTCGCCCAGTCGACGACCTTCGCAAGCGCCACGACCGACGCCAGGAAGGCGAAGAGCACGAGCGCGTACTCGACGGTCGACTGTCCCTCGGACCCCCGGTACGGCACCGCGCGATTCTGGAAGCAAGCGATGCCATGGTGCACCATCCCCCTCCTCACAGCTCCGTCGCCTCGCGCTCCCAGGTCGAGGCGTCCATCCTCACGGTCTTCACCTCGCACGACCGCCTGTCCTTCCGAGCGCGGACGACCACCGTGTCCACCCAATCTCCCCCAACGACGGTGCATGACCAGGCACCTCCCAGAAGGTCCACGTAGCCCGCCCTCGCGAGGACGCAGTCGGACGAATCCTCGTAACCAGCCAGCACCTTCTTGGCAACGGGTCCCACGCCGCCACGCATCACGCGCGTCGACACCCCCTCGCCCTCCGCCGCGGCAGCCGAGGTCGCGTCACCCCGAGTCCCTTTGTCCTTGCTGCCAGAGCCCCCGGCCGCGTCCTGGCCATCCTTCGCTCGGTCACGGGCGCCGTCCTTCTCGCCCGTAGAGGTCTCGCGTTGCGATGACGTTGCGCCAGCGTCCCGCACGATAGCCTCCCTTGCGGCAAGGGTGCCCAGGAGGGCGAGGCAGAGCATCGCGACCGCGAGTGGCCACCGCCTCCCCGCCCTCCCGTGAGCCTTGCTCACAGCGACCCAATGCCGCTTGCTATCGCGTCCCAGAGCTGCTGCACCTTGCCCTTGAACGTGACGATCGAGAGGATTGCAATCACCACGAGCACCCCGACCAGGATCGCGTACTCCGTGGTCCCCTGGCCCTCCTCGTCAACGAAACCCGCCCAGACTGCCCAAGCCGTCTCCATGACGTCGTTCCTGAGTCGCTCCATCATCCTTCGCTCCCGTCTCCTCGCATCCATCGGTCACACCACGCCCTTGCGGCACCACCCCCAATTCGTCAGGCCCACTCGGTCCCTACGACAGCGAGAGGCTCGCCCCCAACAGGGGCCCGAGTATCGAGATGAGCATCGCCGGCACGATGAGGGTCCCCAGTGGGATGAGCATCTTCACCGGCACCTTCTCGATCTCCTCCTCCAGCTGCGACCTCTGCTCCTCCCTTATCGCCTGCGCCTGCGCCTCGAGCGCGGACGCGAGCGGCGAGCCAAACTCCAGAGCCTGCGTGACCGTCGACGCGAAGCTCGCCAGCGCGTCGACGCCGAGCTCCCCCGCGAGCCTCCCGAGCGCCTCGGCCCTGCTCTCCGCACCGACCTGCCAGGAGAGCATCGCCTCCGCGAACGACGCCGCAAGCTCGTTGTCGTAGCGCTCGCAGTAGAGTGCGAGCGCCGCGTCGAACGAGAGCCCAGACGAGAGGCCGAGCGTCACGACGTCCAGAAGCGACGGAAGGTCCCTCAGGCAGGTGCCCTTCCGCGCGGCATCCCTCCCCCTGCGTTCCAGTTCCGCGATGGGACCAATGGCGCGAAGCCGCCTCTCGACGTCCGCCGCGAATGTCGAGAGGGAGCCCTCGTCCTTCTCCCCGCCTCGTCCGAAATCGCCGGAGACCAGCGCGTACGCGAGGGCGAAGGTCGACGCGGACGCCAGGGCCCCACTCCCCAGGAGTGCCGCGTCCATCAGACGACACCCCGCATCAGGCGCCTGATGATGAGCAGCGCCGCCGCGTCCATCCCGATGGCGAGGAGGATGCTCACGATGCCCGCGGGGGTCGCGAGCCCCGCCCGGAAGTCAGGCGAGAGGAGCGAGAGCGACGCGATCATGAGGACGGGCAGGCCGCAGACGATGCGCACGGAAAGCCGCACCTGGGCGGTCTTGACCTCGAGCATGCGCTCGAACTCGCCCTGCCTCTCGACGAGCTTCGCGGCATGGCCGAAGAGGGACTTGAGCGGGCTCCCCGTGCGCTGCGAGATGAGCAGCGCGGTGGTCAGGAGGCCCACGCCAGGCGCATGCAGCTCCTCCGAGAGGCCGGCCAGCGCCTCGCTGGCCGAGTCCCCGCAGCGCATCCTCAGGGAGGCGCGCGCAAACGGCCTGCCGGCAGGGCCCGCCTCGTGGCTGCCGAGGTAGTCGATCGCCTGGGCGAGCGTCTCCCCGGATCCCATGGCCATCGCGAGGGTCCTGAAGACCCCCGGCATCTCCTGAGCGAGCACCCTGGCCTCCCTCCGCTGCCTCGTCCCATCCCAGATGGGCACGCCTACCGCGAGCACGATCGCCGCTATGGGCACGCCGACGGCGGACGTCGCCACCAGGCACAGCACGCAGGCGAGAAGGACGCCCGCCGCTAAAGTCGCGGCCACGCCTTGCCTGGCATCCGTCACAAGCGCCACCTGCGGCAAGCCAGGTCTCGCGTCCCGCTCGACGCGACGGGACTCCGATGCGGCGAGCTCCGCGCCAAGGTTGTGCCAGGCGGACCTGGAGTCCAGGAACGACACTGGCCTCGTGTCCGCCATCCGGGAGAACGCGGCATGAAGGCGACACCTCGTCGTCAGCCAGAGCAGGCCCTTGGGGGTTCTCCTCGTCTCACCACCCAGGAGGACGACAGCCGCGACGAACGCCGTCAGGCAGCCAACGGCGACATAAGGCACCTCCACCTCTCCACCTCCTCGCGGGTGAGCTCGCCGGAACGCAGGGCCTGCGAGACGAAGCTCGGCTCGCGCAGCAGCTCCCACTCCCCGGTGACCTGGTCGTAGCTGATGCACTCGTTCAGGCGCACCCCGCCCTTCTCGCCCCTCGAGACCTCGCTCAGCGATGTGATGCGCCGGGTCCCGTCCGGGTACCTGGCGGACATGACCAGGAGGTCGAGCGCCGAGGCAATCTGCTCCTCGATGATATCTGTCGGAAGGTCCATGCCGAAGCGTGCCATGAGCACCAGCCTGAGGATCGCCTCCTGGGCGGACCCGGCATGCAGCGTCGTGAGCGAGCCGTCGTGTCCGGTGTTCATGGCCTGCAGCATGTCGATCGTCTCCTCGCCGCGACACTCGCCCACGACGATGCGGTCGGGCCTCATGCGGAGTGCGTTCTTGACCAGGTCGCGGATGCTTATCTCACCCGTGCCCTCGATTGACGCGGAGCGGGCCTCGAGCCTCACCACGTCGGGATGCGAGTCGAAGCGGAGCTCCGCCGAGTCCTCTATCGTCACGATCCTCTCGTCGATACCGATCTGTGTGCTCAGCGCGTTCAGGAGCGTGGTCTTGCCCGAGCCGGTGCCCCCTGCGACCGCGATGTCCTCCCTCGAATGGACCGCCCACGCCAGGAGCTGCGCGTACCATGCGGGAAGCGACCCCAGCTCGACCAGACGGTCGAGCGAGGTGATGCGGTCGGAAAACTTCCTGATCGTCACGACGGGCCCGTTGAGCGCGATCGTGTCCGACACGGCGTTCACGCGGTCCCCGTTTGCGAGGCGCGCGTCCACGAGCGGGTTGCTCCGGTCGAGCCTCCTCCCGAGCGGTGCCAGGATCCTGTCGATCACCATCAGGATCTGGTCCTTCGACTCGAAGACGCTCTGGGCCGACTCGATCTTCCCGTTGCGCTCGAAGAACAGCGCCCCGATGCCGTTGATCATGATCTCGCTCACGCTGTCATCGTCGAGCAGCCTCTGTATGGGCCCGTAGCCGCAGATGTCGTCGAGAACCTCGTTCGTGATCGACGCCTGCTCGCTGCGCATGAGCGAGGAGAAGTGCGCCTCGTTCAGGATTGCCTGGCAGGTGACCTCGAGCTCCTGCCGCACCTGCGGCACGCTCACGGACCTCAGCATGGACGCGATCGCCGACAGGCCCAGCCTGTCGACCAGCTCGTGCCTCAGGTCCTCCCTGAGCCTCCGGTACTCCTCGCTTCTCCCCTGGGGCGCCCGCCCCTCGTCCGTCGCCCTGGACTCGCACGTCTTGACCCTCTCCAGCACTGACATCAGACCGTCTCCCTCCTACGCGAGAAGAACCTGAACCTCTCCCTGCGCGCCGTGTCCCTGGCGGCACGCTGCGCGTCCTCCGCATCCGGCAGGGCGCCAAGCTCCGCCAGGATGCGCGCGAGCATCGACCTGACGCTCGACACCATGGGACCGTCCGCCTCGACGAGCGTGGCCATGCCGCCTGCCGCGGCGACCTCCGCGACCTCGAACCCGCCGTCGAGCACCCTGAACGACTGCGCACCCTCCAACGCGCCAGCGGCGACAATCTGATTGACGACCTCCCTCTGCCGCGGGTCGGCCACGTTGCACACCCTCACGAGCCGCGTGCGTGCGACCCCCAGCCGCACCACCAGGGAGCTCGCTCTTCCGACCGACCCGACGGAGCCGGGAGCCTCGTCGTGGACGAGAAGGACCCTGTCCGCCCGCTGCACCGCCTCCGCGACCGCGTCCGTGAAGGTGGTCGAGGTGTCGACCAGCACGAGGTCGTACCGTTGCGACAGGTACTCGAGCAGCCGTCCCACCTGCGGCATCACCTCCTCGGCCATCTCGGGGCGCTCGCACGGGCCCCAGAGGTACACGTCATCCGCGAGCCTCGCGCAGCTCCGCCCCATGACCTCGCGCGTCGCGGGGGCACGCCCGCCAAGTCGCGAGAGGTCCACCGGACGTCCGACGCCAAAGGCGACGTAGAGGTTCCCGCACGAGAGATCGAGGTCGACCACGGCGACCCTCATGCCCCAAGTGCCAGCGATTCCCGCACATGCCGCGACCAGCGTGGTCTTGCCGACGCCTCCCCTCCCCGAGGCGAACGTCAGCGTCACGCCGCGCCTCGCGCCGGGACGGTCCGCCCCTGGCTCATCGCCCAACGGCTCCGAGTCCATCTCGGCGTCAGGCTCGTCCAGGTCGAACGGCACATCGTCCGCCATGGCTCCCTCCGCCACGGCCGGGAGGCCCCCAAGGTCCCGCGCAACCCCCGCGCTTCCTACGGCCCCGGGCCTCCCGGCCGCGGCATCGACCTCGCTCATGTCAATCACCATGCCTATCCCCGCCTGGGCGGCTCGCGACCGGAGGGACCCGGAGGCATGCCTCGTGACCAGGATCACCTCTCCCGCCACGCCGTCGTGTGCAATGGCTGCCGCCAAGTTCATGTCCGACACACCGGCCTCGCTCAGTCCCACGATCGCCCCCGACGTCTCCGCGTCCTCGAACCGCAGCCTGCGCCTGAGGTCGGAGGCGCTTGACGCGAACGTGATCGTCGCGTGGGGCCTCACCGTCGCGAGCGCGCCCCTGAGCTCTCCCCTGCAGCCATCGGCCGTCCAGCCGACCCACCTGTCACTCATCGCAGCACCCCCTACCCACTAGAAGAGTCACTCTGGTTGCCCTGTGACTTGCCGCCGTCGGACCCGGACAAGTCCTCGGAGGACGGCGGGGTCGCCGCATCGCCTGCCGGTGCGTCCACGTCGTCCGCGGGCATGACGAGCCTGAGGTCGCCCTTCCCGCTCGCGTCCAGCACGGCCGCCACCTGCCTCGACGCGACCGCGAGCGTCAGCTGCGCGCTCGAGCCTATGGAGGAGGCCTTCGCCGGGGCCGAGAGCACGACGATGTCGTCGCACACGAGCGTCGAACCCTCGTCCGACACCTTGTAGGCAAGGAGCCGCGAGCCCTGCGGCACGCCGCGCGAGACGCCGAGCTTGTCCGTTACGGGCACGCTCACGGCCACGTGGCCGGAGGGGACGTCAGCCAGGTGCGCCGAATCCCGAAACGCGAGCTTCGTCACGGGGGCGTTCTTGCCGACGGGCACCGTCACCTCGCGTCCGATCACGTCGTCCAGGCTCGTGATCGCGCCCTGCGGCGCGAGGTCGGACACCCAGTCGCGCACCGACACGTCCTTCTCGCCCACAACGTCCCCGGGCTCGAGGGCCGAGTTCGTGACCACGAGGCTCACGACCTCGCCGCCGTAGCGGGCGATGGCCTCGCTCCTCACCTTTTCGGCCTCGGCGCGCACGCTGTTGCCGTACGCCACGAAGGCGAGAAGGACGAGCACTGCGCAGGAACCAGCGAACACGAGCCTGAATCGAAGTGACACGGCGGACCCCCTCACGCGCGTGGGACATCAAAGCGACGTGAATAAGAGTCTGAACCGAAAACGTCGATTTAGCGGTGACTTTTCAAATTCGTCTTGCAGTTATCTTGTGCATAAATTTAGCCTAGCTGCACCTGGGGAGACGCAGCTAGGCATGGGTGCGGGGACCGTTTGTGTGGGTTGGTCAGAGCACGACGTCCGGGTCGAGCGTCTTTGCGCTGGAACGCATCTCGGATGCGAGGGAAACGTATGCATCGAACCTCGCGCGGGAGAACTCCCCCGCCTCGAACGCGCCCCGCACGCCGCAGCCGGGCTCGTGCGTGTGCGTGCAGTCCCTGAAGCGGCAGGTCTGCGCCGCCTCCGCGACCTCGGGAAACACCTTTGCGAGGCCGCGCTCGTGGCCGACGAGGGGCAGGCTCCTGAGCCCCGGCTCGTCCACGATGACGCCGGCGCCCGGCAGCGCGACCATGCGGCGCGCCACCGTCGTGTGGCGGCCCATGTCGTCGGAGGCGCGCACGGCGCCCGTCTGGAGG
>ERZ791908.772-NODE-772-length-27733-cov-5.715297_pt1 | contig 27733 bp, 25 predicted proteins | sample MGYA00510144_ERZ791908 | MGnify/ENA primary metagenome ERZ791908 (study PRJEB30046, sample SAMN00792105) | human gut metagenome | study: EMG produced TPA metagenomics assembly of the A metagenome-wide association study of gut microbiota in type 2...
GATGCAAACATTCGGCTGGTTAGAAATGCCACATTTTTTGAACCGAATGTCCATCTGCATTTTCATCTGAAATCCCATGGTGTGGTCTTCTTATAATATTACTTATCAAAGCAACGCACGATATGCTTATTGCGTCTGTCACGGGAGCAGTCCCTGCTCCTGCATCTCGCGCGCCACCTTCACATATTCCCGGCTGTTGCGGTAAATGTCTTTTTTCTCCGCTTCCGTCAGCTGCCGCACGACCTTCGCCGGGCTTCCGAGCACCAGCGATCCATCCGGCACCCGGGTGTGCTTTGTGACAAGGCTTCCCGCCCCGACGATACAGTCACAGCCAATCTCCGCTCCGTCCAGGATCGTCGCGGCCATCCCAATCAGCGTCCGGTCGCCCACCGTGCATCCGTGGATAATCGCCTGATGCCCGATGGTCACATTGTCACCGATCACCACATCGCCCTCAATGCTCGCATGAATCGTACAGCTTTCCTGAATGTTTGTCTCTCTTCCGATCGTGATGGTTCCCTCATCCCCGCGCACGGTGGAGTAAAACAGCACACAGCTGTCCTCCCCGATCGTCACGTCTCCAACCACCATCGCCTCGCGTGCAATCCGCACACCTGGAAGATCTGTAATCCGCTTATAGTTCATTTTTCCACACTCCTTATCCCAACTCCGCATTGAATTTCTGCGCATTTATACGGTAAAAATCATCCCCCACGCTGTCGATGACGTGGTAAGCCGCTGTGGAATCCGTCAGCTCGAAGATCACACTTTCCCCGTTGCAAAGCTCCGGAATATCAAAATCCACCTGTTCCGGTACGGCGGTACCAAGCGTGGACATTACCTGCTCCACTTTCCGCACCTGCAATGCATCCGCCTCAATTTTAAGACAGATATACTGGTTCTTCGCAAAGGACGCCACCACCAGAACCGGATAATTATGATCAATAGACGGATGCTCCATGCCGTTTTTTTCATTTACCATTGTGCCGCCCGGCACATATTTTACCAGATAGCAGTGCTTTGCCGTCTTTATCGCCTCTTCTGTTTCGATCTGTGCAAGCTCCGGATTGAAGATCGCAATCGCGCCGTCCGGCGCATACTCCTGATCTGTCACAAGCTTTTTATTGATATAGCAGTCGCTGATCAGCGCATAATGCCCGTTGTAGAAGGAGATAATTCCAAGCTTCGGAGAAGCCCCCGCATAGCGCGTCTCCTCCGCTTCCAGATATTCCGCAAGCGGCAGTGTCTTTGAAACAATCTTTTTTGTCACTGCGGTCACCGCCACCGGAGCGGTCGACTTTTTCTCCGGATACGGATGTCCGGCACCGATCTTCACATCCTTCGCGCATGTCTTGCCATGCAGGATATACGGGGTATATATAACCTCGTAATAATAACTTTTGGTATTCAGCTTCGGCATCGTCTCACAATCAATGTCTGTCTGCCTGAAATAGACGGTTCCCTCCTTATCCTCCAGATGGGCTTCCAGTTCTTCCTCCGGTACAATAAAACCGAACCCTGCACTGACCGGCTGCTTGATCATGTATTTTACGATATAACCGCGCAGTCTCTCCGGTTTGGATTCTTCCTGCTTCTCCTCTGCAATGACCGTCTTCTCTGAGATCAGAGCGACATCCTTCGCCGCGCAAAGCTTACCCTTTAAGGTCTGCTAGATCGTAAACGAAACCCTGCGCCCCAGAACCAGCTGCGACGCCTCCCCGGCATCTGTGAGATTGTTGACATGGAACCAGTATTCCCCGGAAATATAACCGGTACCGTTATCCGTGCGGTAAGCCGTAATGAGTCCCACATACCGTACCTGCGCGATATCGCCGGTCTGCAGCACCGTCTCTTCTGCGGTATTTACCTCGCCGTTCCCGTCAATCCACACTTTCGCATAATCCGCACAGGGGTGCATCTTCTCCAGCGTCACACTGACCGCTTCCTGCACCATCTCACCAGGTTCTTTGGCGCAAGTGTAGGAAACCACGTAGATATTGCCCGGTTTGAATCCAAAGTCAATCTGATCCTGCGAAAACATGATATTTCCGCGCGGCAGTCCGGCGTTCTCCATCTTCGCATAATTCTGTGAGACGTAGCAGTTCCCGATAAAGCCGTTCGTCCGGAGTGCATTCGGGAAAAATAAAATGATCCATCAAAAAAACGGTAAATTGCTTCCGTCTGGCTTAATTTTTCCACGCATACCTTGTGTGTGTGCGATACCAGCCGGATGTCATCCGCGCAGATCTTTCCGGCTGCAAGCTTCAGATGACAGGACACGGTACACGCAAAATCTCCATACCGCATGAGTTCCAGTTCCGTGGCATCACGACAGCCTTCCGGCGCAAATGTAAAATTCCCGATCATTCCGGTATCACGCATCAAATCATAATCTGTCAGTTCCCCGACCAGCCGGATATCCGCCACATCCGAAAGCATGATCTCCCTGCCCTCTACCGTGATCGTCTCCGCTGCAATGTTCTGCAGGATTCCTTCTGCCCTGCTGTCATCTTTCAGCGTCACTTCGACCCGGTTTAATAAATAGATCCCGCTCTCTCTGACCGTTATATCTTCACCCCTACAAGCTGCTCCTTCTACTATCCGTCATGTATTTATGGTATTACAGCACCCGCGCTTTTGCAAGGAGTTCTTTCCACGCAGACTGCCCGGAGGTTCACGGTGCTTGTCAAATCTGCATACAGTCATACAATATATATAATGTCTTTCTACATTTCATAATCTCCCAGCGGATTCATGCAGCTTTCTGTACCGTGATTGTATTTGTTTCGGCTGCTCTGTATTCTGAAGCTTCGGGTCTACAGCCTACAAAATACGCCGTGAGACCCGTTTTCTGGAATATTTTGATCATTTTTTCTACCTGTTGGAACGTTCCCGGGTCTACAGCCTACAAAATACGCCGTGAGACCCGAATTTTTACAATTTCCGGGTCTCACGGCGTATTTTTTGCTTCCTGTGCCCAAAAGCCATGGATTTATCCCTCTTTTTCTCTCTTATCAAGCGGTTTTGGGGTCTCACGCAGCTATTTTTCCTCTGTAGACCCGCGCCAGCCTTCTCCAGGCTTTCTCACAAACGTTTTCTGGAATAAAAAATGTGCCACGACACATTTTCGCACCAAGCGCGGTCGCCTGCGGCATGTCTCTCCTTCGCGCAAGTGCGCATCCTGCCCGGAGGGCTAAAAGCACCTTGTCAAGCGTCTTCCTGTACCGTAATATTCCGCACCCAGATGTATTTTTTATAATGTAAGTACACAGCAGGAATCTTCACAATCTCGTCGAGGTTCACGATACAGTACACCACCATGACCGGCCATTTCAGCACAAATGCCGCAAAGAAGCCGAACGGCACGGAAAAGCACCACATCGCCCCGAGATTCCCCTTCATATCGAACTTGGAATCCCCTCCGGCACAGAAGATGCCGTCCAGCACTGTCGTATTGACCGACTGCGCCATGATATTGCAGCCGCAGAAGATCAGCATATACTGCAGATACTCCGCCGCCGTCTCACTGAGCGGCGCAAAACGCACGATCAAAGGCGAGATCAGCATCAGAAGACCGCCGGTGGTCATGCCGACCACAATCGCCATGCGCGTCAGTCTGCCGCCGTACACTTTTGCCTTGTCCAGTTCTCCGGCACCGAGCAGATTTCCGATCAGCACGCCCGCACCGCCGCTGACGCCGCGGATCAGGCACGATAACATATTCTTGGCGATCGTGGTGATGGAATTTGCCGCCACCGCGTCGCTTCCCATGTGTCCCATAATCACAGAGTAGGACACGTAGGCGATTCCCCAGACGAGTGCAGCGCCGAGCACCGGCATGGTATAACGCCAAAAATCTTTTGTCAGAACGGCATCCGCCGCATGGAACATTTTCTTCCAGATGATCTGCACACGCCCGGACTGCTTCGTCTCCAGATAACTCCAAACGAGCTCCACCAGACGGGCGATAACCGTCGCGTAAGCCGCTCCCTGTATTCCTAACGCAGGAAGCCCCAACAGCCCGTAGATCAAGATCGCATTGCAGATAATATTCACGACGACCGCTGTACAGCTGATCCGTGAACTGACCGTGGCATAGCCGGTATTTTTCAACAGGATCAGGTAAATCTGTGAAATACCGCACAGCAGATATGACAGGGACACCGCGCGCAGATAGACCGCTCCACTCTCAATTAGCGCAGGATCGGAGGTAAAAATGCGCATGAGCACCTCGGGCGCCACCGCCGCAAACACGGTAAACACACCGCTGAATATGAGATTGGTGCGCAGTGCAATCGGCATGACCTCCTCGATGGAAGCCGCGTCCTTTTTCCCCCAATACTGTGCTGCCATGATTCCCGAACCGGCAGAGATACCGCTGATAAACAGATTTAAGACAAACTGGATCTGCCCTGCCAGAGACACTGCCGACAGGGAGGTCTGGCTGACCGCCCCGAGCATAATGGCATCCGTGGCGCTGACTAACGCCAGCATAAACTGCTGCATCGTGATCGGCAGCACCAGAAGCTTTAATTTCTGGTAGAATTCATCGTGGAAATTGATTTTTGCAAACATAATTTTCATCCTTTACATATATATCTCATGGGATTTTATCATCTATGTCTTGCCGCCGTCAATTTCCTTTCTTGCCTTTTTTCAGGCAAATTTCGGATTTTTTTACATATCCTGCACTTTTTACAGATTCGGTCTTTCCACTACGGTCTTTTCACCGTCCACTCGTACGTTCCGGCAGGCACATTCTCACTTCTTCCATCCGGAAGAAGCACTACCGCCTCCACCGGCGTTGCAAGCCGGATATGGCAGCCGTCCGGTTCGTACCGCCATGCGCTCTCGATCTTCCCTGCCACGGAAAGATAGCTTCCGGATACGCCTCCCAGGCGCTCGTCCGGATAAGGTGCAAAATGCAGTTTTGCAAAGCCCGGTTTTTCCGGTCTGATTCCCAGGATATATTGATAGTAAAACTCCCCCACACTGCCGAATGCGTAATGGTTAAAGGATACCATATTTTCACCGGAGCCCGCCATTTTCTCCTCGTTGACGGTTCCGTCCGGCTTTAAGGCATCCCAGCGCTCCCATGTTGTCGTCGCGCCACATTTTACCTGGTACATCCACCCCGGGCAGTTCTCCTGCAGTAATACATCATAGGCAAGCTTCTGCTCTCCCGCCTCCACCAGAAGCGGCAGTAGATGCTCCGTCGCAAAAAATCCCGTCTGCAGCCCGTTTTTACGGATGTTGGCAACAAAGTTTTTCCTGACCCGTTCCCGCAGCTCGCCCTCCGGCAGTACATATTTTAACGCCATAATATAGGCAGACTGATAATCCTTCGCCACGATTCCGTTTTTACTCACGAATTTTTTGATATAAGCGTCCGTCGTCGCGGCAAGCTGTCTGCGGTACCGCGCCGCATCTTCTCGCTTTCCAAGCCGTTCTGCCGTCTCGCTGATGACCTTTAAATCATGCACGATGAACGCGTTTGACACCGGATTGTTGTGCATCGCCTGCCATGCGATTCCTTTTCCCATCGCGAGCCAGTCGCCTAGGGACGGACCAATCCAGAGATTTTTCTTCCCCATCTTGCGGATCTCCGCCTCCACAAAAAGCTTCATGCTCTCATACTGGCGCGGCAGTGCCTCCTCGTCCCCGAACTGACGATACATCATCTCCGGCAGAATCGTGACCGCATTGCCCCAGCCCAGCATGCTGATAAATCCGATCCCGGCAGGTCCTGTCTGCGGCACCGTGGCGCACACATATCCCTCGGTGTTGTCAAGCTGCCCCAGCTCCAGATCCCGCAGAAAATTTTTCCAGAACGCATCCGTATTAAAATTATAAGCCCCTGTCAGTGCAAACACCTGACCGTCCCCGGTATAGCCCATGCGCTCATCCCGCTGCGGGCAGTCGGTCGGCACTTCCACATAGTTGGATTTCTGTCCCCAGACCTGGTTCTCATAGAGCTTCTGCACCAGCGGATTTTCGCAGGAAAAATATCCGGTACGCTTCATCTCTGTGTGAAGTGCGTATGCCCTGATCATCCCCGGCTGATATGCCGCACCGGAAAGTTCCATATAACGAAATCCCATATAAGTAAAGCGCGGGCGGTATTCTTTCTTCTCCGCACCTGCATGGTAGACGATGGTCGCCTTTGCTTTGCGCAGATTTGCGGTGTACAGGCTGCCGTCGGCATTTAAGATCTCCCCGTGCCGGATCGTAATTGTCTCATTTTTCAAAAAAGAAGGATCTATTTCTACAATTCCGGCAAAATTCTGCCCAAAATCAAGGATCGTCACATCTCCCTGCACCGTTGTCTCCCGCACCGACATCTCATCCTGCAGGCGCACCTCCGTAAGTGTCGGCTCCAGTGCGAACGGCGTCTCCTTTGTGTAGGCGGCCGCATGACCGGTCACGTTCTCTCTTCCGTCTGCAAAATAAATCTCACCATCGTACTCTCCTGCATATTCATACGGGGATTCCAGTTCCTCCACCGTCTCATCGGAGACGATTTTTCTGCTTCCCGCCGCATCCTCCAGTTCCAGAATCCATGCGACCGCCGGCTGCTCTCCGTATATCTGCGTCTGATTTTCACAGAGAAAACGCCCGCAGTACCACCCCTGTCCGAGATAGACCGTCAGCGTATTTTCCCCTTCCCGCAACAGCTCCGTAACCTCGTGTGTCTGATAGAGCACACGTCTCGGATAGTAGGAAAATCCCGGCGCAAACATCTGGCTCCCGATCTTCGTACCGTTTAATTCTGCTTCGTACACGCCGAGGGCTGTGCCGTAAAACACAGCTTTTTTGACCTGTGAAGCCGTAAATTTCTGCCGGTATACAAAAACCTCGCCCTCCCGGTATTCTTTTTCTGAAGTGATCCACTGTTTTCTTAATTCTTCCATCTGCATTTCCATCCTTATTCTGCCATCTCCCGCTCTGTCAGATCCGTGCGTTTAAAAACTGTGCGCTTACCTCCAGCGACCGTAGTGGAGAGTTGTCCACCCAGTTTTTATGGCTTTCTAAAATCACGGCATCCACATTCACGTTCTTTGCCTGTGCAATGAATGCATCCAGACTCATATTGCCGCAGCCAAGCTCCATGCTGTCCGATTTTAAGATCGGCGTCATGGCAGGCTTCAAAAGCCGCGTGCCGCGGTCATTGATATGATAGAGTTTCATTCTCGTGTCCAGTTTTTTCATCAGGGCGAGCGCGTCCACGCCTGCCTCCGTCGGCCAGTAGGAATCCAGCTCAAAGTTGACATATTCCGGATCTGTCTCCGAAAGGAGCAGATCATACGCCGTTTTCTGCGGCTCAACGTGCAGAAATTCACAGTTATGATTGTGGTACAAAAGCTCAATGCCCGCCTCTTTCAAAATTTTTCCGGAGGTATTCAGATCCCGGCACAGCCCCTGCACCGCGGCTTTATCCGCGTAATCAAAGCGGTACATTCCCGTGATGACAACATATTTTGTGCCGAAGGCTTCTGCCTCTTTTGCAACCGTCTCCGGCTCCCGTCTGATCGTTCCAAGATCTTCATGGATGCTCGTCACACAAAGTCCCGCTTCTTTTACAAGGGCATTCCAGTCATAGCTGCCGCCTTTTCCGACCGGCATCCCCGCCGCCTTCGTGAGCATCCGCACCAGAAAAGAGGTCGGTTTCACCATAAAACCGTTCAGTTCGATTCCATCGTAGCCTGCCGCCTTGATCCGCCGCAGCGTCTCTGCCGTCTGCTTTTCATTTTTCGTTACTGTTCCAAGCATGATCTGCTGTACTGCTTTTTTCATCCCTCTGCGCTCCTTACTTCCTATTCCTTAGTTCTTTGGAATTTTCTGCAATGCGTCGTTTAACGCTTTCATCTGCTCCTCGCTCACAGCGTCTCCCGCCTGCTTTAAGAGACTTGCCAGTGTCATGCGCTGCATCATCCGCTGCAACGCCGGATTGTCCTTCACGCTCTCCGCCACATCGCCGCGGCTTGCGGAAGCCTGTGCCATCAGGCGCTGCACAATGGCATTTGCCATCTCATTTTTCGCCAGTTCTCCCAGCGTATCGGAAATCGAATAGTGGTCGGCTTTAAAATCTTCTTTGTCAAACCAGTTGACCACGTCGCCCTGCTTGTTGAAAATGTAATCCGGGTTCGGTTCATCCACTTTTCGCACCGTAATCTCGTCGCTGCATTCCCCGGACACTGCCCGGATCGTGTGCGTTCCCGTGATCGGCACCCGGAATCTGAAGATACGTGCGCCTTCTTTCATCTCCTGCTCTGCTCCGTCCACAAAAAGCGTGACCCTCTTCTGGTTGGAGTACACTTTGATCTCCGTCACATCCTCTGCACGGTCCGTGTACCTGCTGCCGCAGAGATGCACAAATGGGTCTTTGCTCCAGTATGCCTTGTATACATAGAACGCATCCTTTCTGATCCTGCGGTCCATCGTCACAAGTCCCTTCTGGTTCTCGCCGTGCTTGCCACCCTCGTCGCGTCCGTCCGCAGCGAAATCAAACAGATTCCACACGTGCGTTGCCCACAGATACGGGCGCTCCTCAATCATTTTTGCCATATGCTCGTGGTAAATACACTGATATTCCTCCGTGTAATCGCCCCGCTCCGGATTCGCACTGTGATATGCCGGATTCGCATCCGCGCCGTACTCGGAGAGTCCGATCACCCGGTCGGGGTAAGTGCTGTGATATTCGTCAAAAAAGCTGTCGTTCTGTTCCAGTTCCCCGATGTACCAGCCAAAATAGAGATTGTAGCTGTTCATATCCGGTATCTCTAACATCGGACTGTCCGTCTCTAACATAAAGACATCCGCCATAACCGTCGGGCGCGTCTTATCCAGTTCATGACACAGATCATTTAATCTGCGGTGATTCTCCAGCAGTTCTTCGTTCACAGCGCTCGCGGCCGTGATCTCGTTGGAAAGTCCCCAGCAGACAATCGACGGATGGTGATAATTCTGCACGATCAGCTCTTTCATCTGGCTTAACGTATTTTCGGTGCCGTCCGTCATGTGCATCGTGATATACGGGATTTCCGCCCACACGATGATTCCGTTTTCATCGCAGAGATCATAGAATTCCTGTGCGTGCTGATAATGTGCCAGGCGGATTGTGTTGGCGCCAAGTTCTCTTACTATCGCCATATCCTCCCGGTGCATTTCGTATGTCAGCGCATTGCCCGCGCCCGCGCGGTCCTGGTGACGGCTCACGCCGCGCAGCGGATAGGATCGTCCGTTTAAGAAAAAGCCCTCCTTGGGATCCACTTTGAAGCTGCGGCAGCCAAACGTCCGCTCCACGACATCGCCGCCCGGAAGTTCTGCTTTTGCCGTATACAGATACGGGTCATCCACACCGTCCCAGAGATGCACATTTTTAAGTGCAAACACGGCTCTTGCATAACCGCTTTCCACGGAAACCGTCTGTGTCTCTCCCGCCACGGCGACCGTCACGTCCGGTGCTTCCCCCGTCATCCACAGTTCCACCGTCACATCTGCGTCCGCCTGTTTCTTTGCAGCGTCCAGAATCGTCACCTCCGGCGTCACTTTCATGCCGTTTCCGCCTGCATAGTCCATCACAAAATGCACTTTAGGCACCGTCACCAGCTTTACCATGCGGTACAGCCCGCCGTAAAAAGTAAAATCAGCTTTCTGCGGATACACCTTTGTGTTGTCAGAGTTATCCACATATACTTCTAACAGATTGTCCTCTGTCAACTGCTCCGTCACATCTACCCGGAATGTAGAAAATCCGCCCTCGTGGTGGAACAGCTTCGTTCCGTTGACCACAACATCCGCCATCATCGCTGCGCCGTCAAATTCCAGATACGCTCTTCCTCCCTTTTCCAGTTCCGGTTTTGCGAAATGACGCACATATTTGCAGGTTCCGCGATAATAATCGTTTCCGCCGTCCTGTCCGTCAACCGCGTTCCAGGTATGCGGGAGCGTTACCGCCTCCCCTGTTTCACTCTGCGGATTTTTATAAAATGTCCAGCCTTTCTCCAGCAATATTGTATTTCTCATCTGTTTCGTTCTCCCTCTCTTTTCTTCTCTCTACTTCATTTCCTCAATCACTTTTTCCACTTCTGCCTGTTTTTTCTCCTGAATACTCTTCTGTACTTCCTCCATCTTCTCTTTGGAGAGCGGTGTCTCGCGCATTGCGCAGAGCGTACATACCCAGCCGATCAGCGGAAGTCCGAAATACATGCTCATCGTCATCCAGAAGATTGCCGGTGTGGACGGGTCGGACGGCTGCGGCATCGTGTGCCTGTAGCCGATCAGCGCCACCAGTCCGGTTGCAATCGCCGCAGAGAATGAGGACACTAACTTGTCAATAAAGCTGTATGTACCTGTCACTGCTGCCGGAATGAATTTACCGCTGCGGTCTAACTCGTAATCAATGATGTCCGCCATCATCGCATTGCTTGACATCGTCACGCACATTTTTGCACCATTTAACACCAGGGTCAGTAATACATATACAATCATCATTGGAAGCGCCGTCGCAATCAGGGTCGGATCAATGAAAATAAACAATACCACAAGCACTGCCGCCACGGTGATGCACACATACGTCCACGTCACCATCGCCTCTTTATTTCCGTGCTTTCCTGCGTATTTCGCCCCGATAAACGCGAAGATGATCGAAGGAAGCATACCGATTACACTTAAGATTGTCCCAAGCTGCATATTGCCGATAATAATTCCGAACAGCATCGTCGTTACAACCGCCTGGCTTGCCGTCTGGCTCGCAATCTTATCCGAACTCGCCGCAACGATGAACGTCTGCAGCGCACGGTTGGATTTGACCAGCTCCCACATATCTTTTACTTTTACCGGCTCAGCCTTCTTCTTGCTCGTCACGCCCACAAAATTTTCCGGTTTATCGATATCCGATACCGCGATACAGCAGAGAAGTAATCCCACACCCGATACTGCCACGCAGACGATGCAGGATGCTGCAAGCATCTCTACCGAATAGACATTCCCGTATTTGGGAAGCAGCATCACCGTAATCACGATGTTAAGAATCATCGGCACCAGATAGTTATAAGCTGTACTCCAGACGCCTACCATCGGGCGTTGCTTCGGGTCGTTCGTAAGCATCGCCGGAACGATCTGCGCTGTGACGTTGCACATCGTATAGCCGATCACATACAGGCAGTAGAGCAGCACAAACAGCACGATTCCATGTCCCTTTCCACTCGCCCAGCAGTACATGATCAGGACTGCCAGTGACTCGATCAGCCATCCTGCCACCATCAGAATCCTGATCTTTCCAAACCGCGTGTTCATCTTATCGATGATGATCGCAATGATCGGATCTGTGACGCCGTCCAAGATTCTTGTTGCAGTCAGGATAATGCCTACCACCGCTGTTGCAATGCCATACCCTTCGTTTGCCACATAGCTTGCCAGTCCAAGCAGCACATAAAAACACATTCCAATCCCAGAACTGCATCCTGCAAGCGCTACCCTCCATGTCTTTGCACGGCGGTAGACAATGCCGTTTGTCTCCACCGGCTGTTCTTTTTTCTTTCCAAACATTTTTATACCCTCCAGACCTTTTCCGTATTTTGCCGCTCCTATATATCTGCGGCTCTGTTTTTCTATGACTTTATTCTAGCTGGTCTTTTTCTTTTGCGTGTTTACAAATTCGTGGTAATGTAATAAAATTCATGTTATAAAATTAAGTATTGCTATTTTTCTAACATTTTCGCGATTTTGTGAACTCCCGGTTTTATAAAATCTTATATAGTAACATCAGATTACAAGAGATGCGCAGGAGAAATATACGGCTGACGCTGTATTTTTTCACTGCAGAATGGAGGATCTTATGAGATTACCGGAACATTTTTTGATCGGGGCTGCCACAGCCGCCCATCAGGTAGAAGGGAACAACATCCGCAGCGACTTATGGGCGATGGAGCATATGAAGCACACCAGCTTTCTGGAGCCGTCTTTAGACGCGGTCGATCACTACCACCGCTATGAGGAAGATATCAAGCTTCTGGCCGATGCCGGCTTAAACGCCTATCGTTTTTCGATCGAATGGGCGCGCATCGAGCCGGAGGAGGGCGTGTTTGATGCAGCAGCCGTCGCACATTACCGCGACGTCATCGCCTGCTGCAAAAAATATGGTGTGGAACCGTTTGTTACCCTGCATCATTTTTCCAGCCCGAAATGGCTGATGACCAAGGGCGGATGGGAAGCTTCGACTACGCCGGATGACTTTGCCCGTTATGTCCGTTATATTATGGAAGAACTCGGCAGCGAACTGCACTATGTATGCACTATCAACGAGGCAAATATGGGCATTCAGGTTGCCGCAATCGCCGAACGTTACAAACGGCAGATGATGGCACAGATGCAGACGGCACAGACAACGTCAAAGGACGGCGACAGTGCAGACGGAACGGTGCAGGTCGGCATCAATCTCCAGAAAATGCTGGAGGGTCAGAAAGCCACCGCTATTGAAAATATGGAAGTCTTTGGTGTGGAAAAAGTAGAAAACTTTACTTCCATGCGCACCAGAGAGGGCGATCTTCTCATCATGAAAGCGCATGCGCTCGCGAGAAAAGAAATCAAAGCGCTCTACCCGGACATTCAGGTCGGTCTGACCTTAAGCCTGCACGACATTCAGCCGCAGGCTGGCGGCGAGACACGTGCAGCCTCTGAGTGGGACGAAGAATTTTTACACTATCTCCCTTATATCAAGGAGGATGATTTCTTAGGCGTGCAGAATTATACCCGCTCACTGATCGGTCCGGACGGTCAGCTCCCGAATCCGGAGGACGCCCAACTGACCCAGATGAATTATGAGTTTTATCCGGAAGCTTTAGAGCATGTTCTGCGCAGGGTGGCAGAAGATTTTCACGGCGATCTGTATGTCACCGAAAATGGAATTGCGACTTCCGATGACACCAGACGCGTCGCTTTTATCGATGCCGCGCTTAACGGCGTCGCTGCCTGCATCCGCGATGGTCTCCCGGTAAAAAGTTATTTTCACTGGAGCCTTCTGGATAATTTTGAATGGCAGAAAGGCTACTCGATGACCTTCGGTCTGATTGCAGTCGACCGCAGCACACAGACGCGGTATCCAAAAGAAAGTCTGCAATTTCTCGGACACTGGAATCAGTAAAAAACATTGCTTTGCACAGAAAGGAATACCCGCATGGACATCCAAGAACGTCTCTCTTTTTTTCAGGAAATGGTTCAATGTGAATACCCACTTCATCTCTGGCACTACAGCCCGGAGTTTGAGTTGATCGAGACAGACTGTCCGGCAGAACTCATGCTGCCGGACATTATCTTCATGCTGGGTTTCTCCTCTCTCGTGCTCGCGCATATCGAATCCGGGAACCGCATGCCGCTGATCTTGGACACCGAGTTCGGGCTTCTCTGGATCGCCGGTTTTGAGTATCAGGGCTTTGCGCTGCAGCAGATCCACATCATCGGTCCTGCTTTTACCGGAAGCAACTCGCATCTGGTTCTGCGGAAAAAGCTGGATTCCTACCAGCTGACCGTCAAGCTGCGTTCCAAAATTGTAAAGCAGATCGAGAGTGTGCCGATCATTCCGTCTTCCGTGCTGCTCTCCTACGCCATCATGTTCCACTGCGCCATTACCGGCGAGCGGATCACCGCGGATCTGATCTCTTTTACCTCTCACAGCACGACAGGCGTTCCGGATGACTCGCCGCTTCTCTCCGGGGAGCATCCCGGCATCTGGATGGCGGAGCAGACATTTCTCTCCATGATCCGCGAGGGAAATCCGGAATACAAAAAGGCTCTTGCAAAATCCATGACCTTAAGCTCCGGCGTCAAGGCCGAGATCGGCGATTCACTCCGCATGAGCAAAAATAATCTGCTGGTGCTCCTAACCCTGTGCAGCCGCGCTGCGATCGATGGCGGTCTGAATCCCTCCATCGCATACACCTTAAACGATTACTATGCCGGGCGCATCGAGGAGTGCAAAACCACTGCCGACGTTACAAACCTGAGCTGCGAATTTCTCGACGACTACGTCCAACGTGTCCGCGCCGCGAAGGAGACGAATGCACATTCCAGACAGATTCAGAACATCTGCGACTACATCAGTCTGCACATCCGTGAACCGCTCTCGATCTCTCTGCTCTCTGACCGGCTCGGCTACACGGAATATTATTTTTCCCACAAGTTCAAGGAAGTGACGGGTCTAAGCGTGAATGCCTATATCCGCCGAAAAAAAATAGAAGAAGCAAAGCTTCTTCTATCGGGTACGTGTATGAGTATTCAGGACATCAGCGATGAACTGTCCTTCGGCAGCCGCAGTTTCTTTTTCTCCAGTTTTCAGAAGGAGACCGGCATGTCACCGACGGCATACCGCAGAGAGCACTGCAAGGGGTGAGGGCCTGATTGCCCCCAACATTTCTTTTTGAACCGTTTATCCAGATCTATTTCCCGTATCACCTGCTCTTTCATTCCAGATTTTTGAGATAATCGTTCTTCTAAATCATCCTGTAGAGTAGTTGATATTATAGCAGACGAAATACCTGTTCCACGGAATCAGTAAGATTCGCCATGGCTTTTTCCCGCTGCATGGCCTCCTCTAACGTGCACACCCCGCGCACGATCGGGAAAAATGCGTCGATGCCGTTGTCATTGCACGCCGCCGCTTCTTTTGTGACCGAACCGGCGAACGCAATCACTTTACAGCCGTACTTCTTGGCCGCCCTCGCAACCCCCACGGGCGCTTTTCCCATTGCTGTCTGAAGATCCAGCCGTCCCTCTCCGGTGAGCACAATCTGCGCTTTCTTTGCCTCCTCCTCAAAATGAATTACGTCTAATATCAGTTCGATTCCCGGAACCAGTCTCGCCCCAAGATAACTGATAAAGGCATATCCCATGCCACCGGCTGCCCCCGCTCCCTCCCGGTCTGCATAGTCAACGCCGATTCGCTCGGCAGTGATCGCGGCGTAATGCTTCATATCCGCGTCGATACGCGGCATTTCCTCTTCCCGTATGCCCTTCTGCTTTCCATAAATACAGGTCGCCCCTTTTTCTCCGCAGAGCGGATTCGTGACATCACATGCAATCTGAAAATCACATTCTTTCAGTTCCGGCATCAGATGTTCCAGAGAAACGAAATGTATTTTTCCAAGCGCATCCGCTCCCTCTCCGGCTTCCTTCCCATCCTTGGTCAGAAACTTCACACCGAGCGCTCTAAGCATTCCGGTTCCGCCGTCATTTGTTGCACTTCCGCCGATTCCAATGATGAATTTGCGGCATCCGCGCGAAACGGCATCCCGTATCATCTCGCCCACTCCATAGGTGGTGGCTTTTCCCGGATTTCTCTGCGCCTCCTCCACAAGTGTAATACCCGCGGCCTGCGCCATCTCCATAACCGCTGTCTTTTCATCCGCAAGGATTCCGTAGTAAGCTTTTACCCGGCTTCCCATCGGTCCCGTCACAGACAGTTCCACTTTCCTTCCGCCCAGCCCCTCTATCAGGGCATCTGTTGTGCCCTCTCCTCCGTCTGCCAGGGGGCGGACCGTCACATTGGCATGCGGATAGACGCGCAGCACCCCGTCACGCGCCGCATTGCCCGCTTCCATGGAAGTCATACTCCCCTTAAACGAATCGATCAAAACCATTACATCCATCTTTTTCTCCTTACAGGCATGCAACAGAGACACTTTGCAATGCTCACTCTGCAATGCCTTTTTTCATTTTTGTCCACAGTGTTGTAGGGCTGATTTCCAGTTCTTCCGCAATCTTCTGCCTGCTTCCGTTATTTTTTGGAAGTGTCAGCATATTAACTTCACTGACATATCCATAATCACATCTGTTTCAACCGTGAAACTATCTTATACACTCTCAACATACTCATAATAGGATTTTCTCCACCAGTCGCACTTGTGTCACACCATTTTCTATACACGTTACCTTTATATCTACTTTTCTTTTTTTATCATGTTCGCTGTTCCAATTTACACCTTGTAAAAACTCCAACAAACATACCGTCTCCACATGCGTCGATATCGTTGTTGGAACACACATCGTCTACCTCGTAACCCGAAAAAGAACACATATCATTATCATTCAACAAGTCGTGATTATCGCTCATTTTAAGCTCCTCCTTGTTGTTTTACTCTACTTTATTTACACTGCCTTATTATGGAGATTCATATATCTGTCTCTCGCATCCGGTATGCTTCTTTCATCCATACCCTTTAATACGAAGGTCGCATTGGTGGTATAAATCAGCCGCCTTACTGCCTCCGGGTACTTGAAATATGTGGATAATGTAGCCCAGTTATCATGCCAGGATTTATAGATCTTGGGGTACTTGGAATCCCATTTATCTTTGAATAATTCCAATTCATTTAATGCCGTTTCTTCCGTTGGAGCTGCATATACAAGCTTCAGATCAGCCATCAGTTTTTTGATATCTTTGTAGGAAACAAACTTCGTTGAATTACGGATCTGATGAATGATACACTGCTGGATTTCTGTTTTTGGATAAACAGCTTCAATTGCCTGTGGGCTGTCTTTTCTTCTTGCCATAAAAATAACCTCCAAACTGAGTAATTTTATCTTACATCAGTTTGGAGGTTTACACAAACTTTGGGATGCTCCTATTTTTTACATCTAACGAAACCTTATTACTGATAATGGTATTAAAATACATTTATCTTGCAACCTTTCGCAATCATATCACTCCAATAATGCATATCAGAAAAAAGAATCCAAAAAAGATCAGCCAACTTCTAAACAAACTGTTGACTTTTCCACATCTCAATGATAGTATACTTTCAGAAGCGGTTTTGTACCACTTGACTACTTGATAGTCTTGAGTGGGTTACTCGCTTCTTTTTTTATATCCACTACATCATACAGATACATTTTTCCATTAGCCGCATGGTTTACGACCAGACACGCAGAATAAACATTGTATTCGCCTGTCTTTTTCTCATTGTCATATAATGGAATTGCAAATCTTGTCACATAATAAAACCATCCATTGTGAGCATCCTCGGAATGCTTTTCCTTATGATTTTCCCGATATACCTTATCAGTACTATCTCAACCATTTCTCGGATTCCCTGTGCCGCATTTGCCTTTGCTTTTGCTCTTGCGCCCTTTGTTTTTCTTGTATAACTAGAACCGCCATATTCATCCGGAAATTTTTTTCCAATATAAATAATGTCTCTTGTCTCTGCTATTTCAATCAATTCTCCTACATATTTTCCCAAGTAATCCTCTACATCATCCCAATTAATATTCTGTTTATTGGAAAATATGATTTCAGGCAGTAAAACAACCTTATTGCCTGACTCATCTGTTACTATATCCAGTTTGTCCATGTAATCCCTTTCTCCACTCGTATTTTAAATATCATAACATGTCCTACTGCCATTTGCATTATGAATTTAATCGGAATTACATTCCAAAAGAAAAATCAAGAAACTCGTTATCCTCCGGCTCGTCACCGGCAAGAGTTTCTTGTTGAGATATGCCGGCATTCTGACCTTGCTCCACTCCATTTCCCTGCTACAGCCACCATTATCTGCGCTCCTGCCCCTGTCATATTTGCATTCGTTGCATCTGCTGTAAAATTCATCACCGGCATTCCTGCATTGTGCAGACCTGCCGTAAGAATTGCCTGTTGCTGCATCATATACATTCCTGCTAGAGTCGGCAGGTTCGCCAATATTTTTTTCCGTTATCTGACTTATGATTCGCTCCACAAAGGCATCTTCTTTTTCTCTCGTTTCAAGCTAAGGATCAGCCTTCTTTTGTACATATCTCTCATAATAATCATTAATGGCACAGATGATAAATTCATTCTGCGACTTAAAGCCATTCTCCACCTCGTCAGAGTGAAGCAGGCTCCACGCCTGCATTGCACTCTCACTATTCGTATTAAAACATACATTCTTATTCCAAGTTTTTCTGCCATTTACATCGCCTTCCTTCCCTACTGGTGCTTTAGAATCATATAGCAGTAATATTCGTAACCTTTCGCATTTGCTCTGATATCATGGTTAAATGTCACTCTGTCCGTATCATACTCGCCGAATGCCTCTACAATCCTTACCTCATATCCATCCCCCTAAGGGTTTGTCCTTACAAGAAGTGGCACCAGCACACCTTCTTTCTCAATACTTTTCATCAGCTCACATAATTCCATATTTACCTCTACCTTAAACAGATGATTCTTAAAATCATGCAACTGATTTATCTCCACATTCCGTATCGTCTCCATAAAATCGCCTTTCTCGAATTCATCGAATTCATCTATTCTGAAATCCATCTGACACGATGACATTCAGATACAAAGAAAGACCGCTCACTTTCAATTTTTCTTGAAAATGAACGGTCTTTCACGCTTCTGTTATTTAGTTGAATGACAAACGTATTGCTTTCTCTTTGATGTGTTTCCGAGGCCGCAGTCCAATACGACTGAAACATTCACTCCGTCGGAAATTGCTTTTTTGTATGTTTTTCGGTCACTTTGGGCGAACCTGAAAAACCTCTCAAAGTGCCAGAAGTCGAGAAGTTTTACAAACTTCCCGACTCGCGGGCAGTCGTCGAATTCCGCATAAACACTGGCTTTACAGCCAGTTGTTTCTTCGGAACTCTCCTCGTTGCCTTCGCGCAAATCAAGGATTTTTACATATCGATCCGATGTAGTGCAACTATTGTCTCCACATGCCATGAGTGTGCAATAAAGATGCACATCCCCTGGCTTTTCGTTAAGCCTTGGATTCAAAAAATGACACAATGGTTCCTTTCGAGACCTGTAAAAACGGCATACTGCACCCAAATACACCTGCCACAGAAAAAATTAGAATTAATTTCTTAGACGAGCCTTTGATTGGCTTCGGTTTGATTTGAAGTCTGCTCTTTGCTATGGCACACATCGCTACTTGCAATTATACCATAGTTTTGCTTTTTCGGATAGATTTTCCGAAATCAAAATGGGCAGAAGAAAACCCCCAAATCTGTATCTAACTTGGAGGCTTGATTCCAACCATTTTAGCTATTATAGAAAGTCTCCCCATTACAACACTCATTTTTATTGGGAATATAATCAAATGCACATATTATTCTACTTCTTTGAACTATATCTCCTCTGGCAATACAATTTCCTTTAGCGCTCCTTCTATTGGCTTGAAATTTTGACAAGAACTACATCGCCTACGCTCCTTTTTCATTCCATGCCCATCACATCTAATCATTTCATAGCCTACAATATATTTTTGCAACTCATCTTCCGCTATTATCTTCTTTAGTACATCTCCTCTTTCATTTTTCAATTCGAAATAAATTTTCTTGCCATTCATATCAGATTTTAAGCCAATGTTATTATTTAATAAACCTTCCTCATTTAATGCATCTATTTCTTCACAATCGAGATTTTCAACAAAGTCCAATATATCTCTCATAATTGATACCGATAATCCATAACCACCATAATTATATTCATAAAATAAATTTCCATAATATTCACCCTCTTTTAAGGTTATCGCTATCACATAATCTCTCGACTTATAATCATCTGACAAATCATGATACATTTTATTTTTCTCCTCATACTGATACTTATATTGATATTCTTCTCGGTATCGTTCATTAAGAATTTTATCATGAGCGGCATCTTCTACAAATTTTAAATGCATTGCATCTATTCCATTTTGCTTAAACTTTTTTATGGTTTCACTTCCGTAAAATTCATAGAATTCCTCTCTGCATTGTTTTAATGTCTCAAGCTGCGTAGATAGAAACCGGTCAAAAAAACTTTCCGGAATATGTAATCTACTTGAAAACTGCCTTTTTCTCTTGTCTATTGTCTTTCTTGTCCTAGCATATCCAAGTACTCCTATTGATACACCTAACACCCCTGCCAATTCCCAAGGTGTTACTTCATAAACTTTCTCTATTGCGTCATAAATATTGATTTCAATTCCTATTCCTTGATCATCTTTTCTTAAAAGATCCAAAAACTTATGATAACCAATATGGCATCTTCTATAGGGTTCTTTAATATACCATGGAGCATTGTCCATGATTTCTGAAAAATATTCCAAAGAAGCTCCCCAGTCACCACACTCTGTATCGTTTTGATAATTTTTTTTACTATTCTCAGCGCAACAACTTTTATTAGAGCCGAATTCACACGTTTCACATGTCATATTTAATTTCATCTTTATACATTCCCTTTCGTCTTTTCAAACTTAGAGTATCATGCTAAACATTTCTCTTATATTACCCAAAAAATATCTAAGCACATTTTATCACAGCATATCTTTCCTGGAAATGACATATTGATAAAAATGGGTAGAATAAAACCTTCAAATCCTGTAGACTTGAAGGTTTTATTCTACTCATTTCTTGTAGAAGGAGCTTAATTACATAAAATTTCTATATTCATAAATCATTCCTTCATATTGTGGCAATAACCAGCCTACTTTTGCTATTGCGTTAGAAGACTGAATTGTACATGGTAATTTTGAATATAATCCAAAACTATTCCAATTCATTTTTGATAATCCTAGTATTTCTGATGCTATTTGAGCCAAATCGCCATTTCCATAATGCTTTACAATTTTCAATGGTGCTGGCATATTAGTTCCACCCTGAAAATATCGACGATTTGAAATAACCGACGGTGCTATTCCATGCGTAAAAAGATATGCTGTATTATCATTAATTGCAAAACAACACCCTCTCTTAACTGGAAATAAATCTGCTTGTAAATACTTGTTGTACTCGAAACATTTAAAGTTTTCGTCATAAGTAATCTCTATTAGATCAATATCTTTTATTCCGGCACTACCAAGACATTTAGTCAAACCTGCGATTTCCTCTTCCTTAAAGGGGGTTCTTTTATGTATAACAACTCTCTTTGGCAAACTTGAAAAGGATGAAAAAAATAGTTCTTTTATATTTAATCCAAGTTGATATGCTTCATTCTCAGATAAATATGGATTTTTTTGTGCATCAAAGGTAACATCCTTTATCTTACTTAACTTATACCTTAACCCTTGTCCATCTGGCGCATATATATGACTACATCCAATTAATGTTTGTTCCCCATTCTTAAAATGGTTAACGCTGTAACCAATACCTGCAAAAGCGGTATCCGTTCGCAGATTTGAAAGAACCCATGGAGTTCGCCCTGCTTTAACATAAATAGCCAACGATATTGCCCAAGCAATTTGACAATCTAATTCACTATCTAAAGTCTTTTCTCTAATAAACTGAGTTGATATATGTTTTTGAACTGCAAAAGCCTTAACATAATCATGCAAATCAAATCTAGTAACTTCGTCTTCATAGCTTGTAAGTATCTCATATTCCTTTGGAATATAAATCATAATAACATCCAAATGACTATTACGTCCTAGTTCTTCAATCCTTTTGTTTATTTGTTTTCCAAATGTAATAGCAGCTTTGTATATATCATGTTCTTTAAGTTCCAGATCATCAAACGCTAACCACTCACTTCTTACTGGAATATCAAGCCCTACACCGAAAACACTATGGAATCCCGGATAATTTATTACATAATCCGTATTATATCTTGTCGTATGTGGCTTATATAATCCATCTAAAAAGCTTTCAAATTTTCTCTGTCCGCTGGCTGGACATATTATTCCTAATTTGATTGTTGGTGCGTATACCTTATTATTCATTTCATAATCATAAGGCATATTATTTACCAGGCCTCTCATTGGGTGAAAATCCTTTTGCATTGCTCCATATCTCGGATTGTAAAATTTTAATTCCGCATCCAATAAATCTCTTGCACATATCTGTATTCGATTTTTGCTTACAGCGTCAGACAAATTTGCGTTGGATTTCGAATGCATACCAATCAACATACTTTTATTTACAATTTTAAATTCAAAACCAGAGTCTGAATCAAAAGGATACATAGCACATATAGTTGTATTTTCACGAAAAATAATTTTTCTCCATTTTTCTAAATACCCATAATAATTCTTATTTGCTTGCCTCTGACAAATGTTTTCAATAAATTTTTTTGAAAATTCTAAATGCTCTTCTTTATTTACATCTTTATTATTTTCATAAAAATATGCTGGTATAAAAGCAAGATAATTGTACTTTCCATCCGAAAAAAGCGAAAATTGTATTCCTCTGTATGCAATAATCTTTTTTCCATCAACCATCTGGCTGAATTTTTCACTTTTCCTCCATATCTTATTTTTATTATATTCACACCCACTATATTTGCCTATAATAGTAACTAATGCTCTAAGCAACATTTCTCTAAATGTTTTATTATTCAAAAATACATCTTTAAGAATAGGCGCACTTTCTATTTTTCCTTCTAGCTGTCCCGCACACATACTCCTGATTGAATTTATATTCCCCCAAGCATATACCATATCATTATGAGGCACAGCAATAATATTATATTGCTGTAAACTCTTGCAATAATCCCAAGGTTTCTCCCCATCTTTATAAACAATTTTAAATTGATAACACTGATTAGGGAATTTTATAGGAAACAAGTTTGTATCCATGCATTTATTTATCTCATCTGTAAAAGGTTGAAACGCAGTTGTTTCGCACTCTGCTCCCACACCTAGATTTTTTTTAATTTCATCTACCCTTCTCTGCAAATCCTCATTTTCGAAAAACATATGTGCAATGTTTAGCATCGTTTTATCAAATCCATCTGTCGGAACATAAAATGCACTTCTCCCAGACTGATTAATCTTTTCAAGAAATCTCTGCACTTTGGGTGGAATATCTCTTCCATATCCACACCAATATATCCTTCCCGCACCTTTTTCCATGTAAGCTCTTTCTAGAGCATCCATCACAGAATTATCTCTTCCACTATACCCCAATACAATAAAATTTCTCTTTTCAATTTCATGTGACAAGGCCTTAACTAAAACATCACTTTGATTGTCTAATTCTGTTTCTGTATTTTTTAACGGGCCATACTTATAATCTCCATGCAGCGCTATGCATAGTAGTTCTTTATCTGTATCATTACGGAAAATTCTATCTTGTGATTCCAATGTCACCTCGATAGGTACTATTCCATAAGAATGAGCCGTTTTTAGCATTAAACCATCAAAATTTGTTGTCCAAACACTCTTCACAATTTCATTCTCAGCAAGTAAAGCAATGATATGATATCCTAAACTTGGATTTTTTCCTTCTATCAAATGCTGGAAATACTTCCTTCTATCATCGGCTATTTTATATGCTGCCTCAATATATTTTGAATATTCTTCTTCTGAATTTAGTTGTGGATATATACCCTGATTATCTAACCAGTTCTGAATTGACCGCTTTACTTGCTCAGACTTTATGTTATTATGCGTTTCTGCCAGAACTGGATTTTTTGAAATAAATATATCTCGTTTCCATTCCCAGATACACTCTCCTGCCGATGGTACTCCTGATTCAACAGACGCCCCAGCTCCTAAAAACATAGAGAATTTTGTATCCATATTCTGTTTAATTGATCTAACAAATTCGTCAAACTCCAATACATAATCCATGCTCTATACCTCTTACACTATTTAATCCACCACCTTTTAGTGGTCATTGTTCGATATAAATGTGTGATTTATGTTCTGCTTTTTCCCTATAGTCCAACAACCGTCAACACAACTTCTAAAATATTGTACCATAGATTGTTTGTTTCGGAAATTACTTTCCTCTGAAAATAAGCAGAAGAAAACCTCCAAATCCTTTGGATACTTGGCGGCTTTATTCCGACCATTTTCACACTTTAAGTAAACTGTCAAAATAAGCATTTACTTCCTCTTTTGACAATTGTATTGCATCATACTCTTGTATCCATTCCAATATATCTTCATAATCCTTGCGCTCCAATTCTATTTTTATTGCACTGTTAATATCAATTTTTTCTGCATCTTTTGTAAAATAACTTGTCGTTGCTAGAATAATTCCTGTGGGTAATTCCTGCTGGCTAATTGCTACACCAATCAGATTTCTTACTGGATTTACATCTACTTTATCTTCCCAATGTTTACACTCTATTAAGATTTTTTCCTCTACTAATCCTTCTCTTCTTTTCAGTGCAATTATATCCTTGCCTCCATCTCTTGTTTTTTTTGTCAGCTCTATTGAATAGCCAAATTCCTTAAATATCTCTGCAACCAATTCTTCAAAAATTCTATGATCCGAATAAGGCATCTCTTTTAAAAATGATGTTGAATTATTAATTCTATTTATTAACAAAGGAATAGCTGCATTTATAGTTTCTTTATCTGAAGACAATTTTCCTTCATCATAAAATTTTTCTTTCCAAAAGTTATACCCATTTTGCTCTTTAATCGATGCTCTAACTACTGACATATTTTTGCAAATAATAATATACCCGCCATGTATCAAATGCTGTGGATTCCCAACTACCTTATAAATGGGGGCAACCTTTTTTCCATTATACTTATATGGAATATACTTCACATGGAAATTTGACCAAAAGGATTCTACTTTTTCTCTTGAGTATCGCTCTTTTAAAAATGATAATTTTGTTAAATTGTACTTTCTACTTCCCAATTTACTTTTGGGCTCTCCAAATTCAGCAACTATACCTGGATATATTTCTACTGAAAACAAAGACTTCTTATGTACTCTATTGACAAAATACCTTTGTATAATGTATTTCTCTTTTGTTTCTACAATATCCTTCATCTCACTACATCTCCATAAACTGCATGTTCTGCACATTATTTCTGATCAAATCTGACTAAAGATGAACCTCCAAATCTTATTCGACTTGGAGGCTTATGTTCGTTTACTGTTTCGTTATATATTTCTGCAACCTGCTCTGCGGTTTCTCCGGTATTGTATATGCCAGCTTATTGCTCTCCAATAATGGCTTAAGAAAAGTTCGTGTCATATAAGTTAAATTTTTATAACCTATATGCTCTGAAATTTCTTTTTTGGTTCTTGCCGTTTTGCAAAATTCAAGTATCTTTTCTGCAACTGCTTCTTTCCCGACTTGGTCACTGACTTGGTCACTGACTTGGTCACTAACTTGGTCACTACTCTTTGGGCCGGACTTCATCGTAGCTGTTTCATTCAGCGGAATTACCGTTTTAAAAACATCTCCTTCAATAAACTGCGGCACTCCACCAGAATACAATTTGGTAAATTTATAAGTATTCCGCATGCCAGAGCCCAACTCGTCCGCAAGGCCAATTTCTCTAAATACCTTAGAAATTGCAGGATTCTTAGGAAATGGCTCAAATGTATTCAAATTCAAGTTTCCATATCCATGTGTTCTATTGCTGTTCTCCGCAAATATCCGGTTTTTCTCAATTATCATTTTGGCAACATAACCGCTTGAATAATCACGATGTGCCAGACTGTTCGATATAATTTCCCTTAAAATTGCATCTCTGGCACTAACGGACTGCATTCCATCTAAGACAAAAGGATCATTTAAATGCTTTTTGGCAAATTCACTCATTCTGTCATAGCTGTCCAACAGATTAGTAACAATTACATCCCTATCATCATATCTGTCCAGATTCTGCACCCTGAAAATCATATCCGTTTTATGCTGCGGAAGCGCTGACATAATAGTTGTGTCTTTTCCAAACAGCAGAATTGCAGCCAATGTAATTCCTTCTCTTCTGCTTTCATGATCTAACAAAATAAGACCTGCACTTCTTAAAAGTTCCACATCATCCATTGACAACCAAGGATGGTTATTACTTCTTGCACGAGTCATTTTTCTAGCTCGCTCAATTAAGTCAGAACGGAGTACATCCATTCCCCATTCGGGAAATACCTTATTAACAAAATAGGTTCCTTGTTTTCTTGCGTATAATTTATATACAAGTTCTTCATTATCTGTGATGTCAATATCTGACTCGTTATTTCTATCATATATTCGTCCGGAGCATCTGCTTACCTGAGTACCAACCGGCACATAAATATGAAGAATTTTTCTTCCTTGAAGCTCATATTCTACCGGAGTTAAAAATAGCGGCGGATACATTTTGTTTGCATTATTAATCGCAGTCACAAAATCTTTCTTCATTTTTTCAATACAATTTGGTTCTATACCAAGTATCTCCCCGTTATCTTTCACACCCAAGAAAACATGACCACCGTCTCTATTAGAAAATGCACAGATACTCTCGTAAACATCTTTTGTTATATCCGTTGTGGATTTCTTGAACTCAGTTGTATGGCACTCGCCCCTGCCAATAATTTCGAGTAATTCATTTTCGTTCAATTTATTCAGTCCCTTCTGCATTTTCTGCCATAATCAGCAAATCAATTTTAACATATTGACCACTAAAATTCTACTTCATGTTATTCCGCATAAATGATATTTTTGTCCTATAAGTTGATTTTACAGAACTTCTCTAACTATCCTCCAATGCATCCGCCGCTTCTGCCTTCCAATCATCTTCTGCACTTCTCCTTTCTTCATAATAAATAATCTCTTCATCTTCCCTTTGCTTTCGCAAAAATTCTTCGATTGTACTTTTAATAATCTCAGCACAGTTATCATCATACGAATCCATAACTACAGACATATAACTTGTCTGTTCCGGGTTATATTCTGCTTCACCATTTATATACGCAACGTTTTCACTCACCATATTTTCATCCGTATCGTATACTCTGATTTCCATTACGCTTGTAGTGCCTTCTGCATCATCAATATCCACAATTCCATATATTTCTAGTTTTTCATTTCTTTTTCCAGTTATTGTAAACAGCAATTGTTCCTCCAAAACATCTTGCAAATTGCAATCACCAGCTATCTCAACCCCTTCGTCGAAGTATACTTTATTTACTGCATCTGTATAAATTTCCTCTACTGTATCCTGAAATAACTTTAGAATCTCTCCCTTATCCCTTATCTTTACACCAGACTCAGATTCAATGATTTCCATTCGTGCTTCTCGTTCATATTCCCTCTGATCCTCAATTGCCTGCAATGTCTCTTCAACTTCTTCAGAACAATTTACCTCATCAAATTTGATAACTGCCTCCTGTATAAATTTTCTAAGTTCTCTTGTATCACTTAACATAGTTTCTTTAGATGCATAATCAAGTAATTTGTTGTGAGCCACATGATTTCTATTTGCAATAAAAGAACTTAATAATTCTTCCCACTTTATTGGATCAGCTATTAAAGGTTTAAAAAAACTTTCCCATATATTATATTTTTTAACATATCTGTTCTTCAAAAACTCCAATGCTGACTGCATTCTATCCAATTGGGTTGTTGAAAATATTCTTTCCTTATCAGTCTTTCTTTTGTCATTGCCATGTTTACTGCAACTGTATGTGTTGCGAACCAATGTCCGCGTCGGGTATTACCCGCTTGCATTGCCAAGTCTTCGGGTACTCCCATCTTGATGAGATTACGTACCTTTGTCCTCGGTTTCTTCCACTGTTTCCATATACACATACGTATTCTGTGATATAGCCATCCGTTGATGTCATCTATGTTGTTCTTCATACTTGCAATTCCGTAGTAGTTAAGCCATCCCCTCGTATACACCTTGATTTTCTCAAGGCTTGGCTTGGCTTGATTGACTGACATCGCTTACGGGAAGATAATTCCTTCAGTCTAGACTTAAACTTCTTCCATGCCTTTGGATGAACTCGGACATAGATGCCTTTTCCGTTCCTTCCCAATGCAATGCCAAGGAATTTAAAATTTCGGATTGCAAACACGCTGACAGTACGGCTCTTTTCT
>ERZ791908.778-NODE-778-length-27540-cov-10.749027_pt1 | contig 27540 bp, 25 predicted proteins | sample MGYA00510144_ERZ791908 | MGnify/ENA primary metagenome ERZ791908 (study PRJEB30046, sample SAMN00792105) | human gut metagenome | study: EMG produced TPA metagenomics assembly of the A metagenome-wide association study of gut microbiota in type 2...
TGCACTGCAGCCGGGAGTCCTGCACGCTGCGCTTTTTTACGCCGGAGGAGCTGCGCACGGCGGACCTCGTGCCGACGCACCGTGACCTGATCGAGGCCTGGCGGCCTGCGCCGCTCGAGGTCGCCGCAGCCATGCTGACGCGCGGGCAGACCGTCCTGCTCTGTCGCCGCCCGGCCGGAAAGGCGCGCGCCCTGCAGTGGGAATTCCCCGGCGGCAAGCTCGAGCCCGGCGAGACGGGCGAGCAGGCGCTGGCCCGCGAATGCCGCGAGGAGCTCGGCGCAGAGGTCCGCGTCGGGCCGCACGTGGACGAGCTGGTGTTCGACTATCCGGATCTCTCGGTCCATCTGAGGCTCTATCAGGCCGAGCCGCTCACAGAGCCGCGCGCACTGGAGCACAGCGCGCTCGACTGGGTAGGACCTGCCGGGCTGGAGCGCTATGACCTCTGCCCGGCGGACCGGCGCTTCGTCCCGGCCGTGCAGCAGTGGTTCCGGGAACAGAAATGAAAAAATGCCTCCGCGCGGTCAAATCGCGCGGAGGCTTGCTGTTTCTGTATCTGTATGGGTCTGCGGAGACTGTCAAAAAACCTGCCCAGCCGAAAGTTTCGGAGGGAAGGATAGTGTGAAAGGAAACCGTCAGGGTGTCCTTTCACGTTCTATAACCCGCCGCAGCGGAAGAATTGCAAAATAATGATACAAAATTAAATTTTGCAATTCGGAAAGCAGCTTGGCGAAAAAGGCCAGAAGGGACTTTTTTGACAAGCTGGGGAGGGACATGTCCCTCCCGGCTGTGCATCCGCGATTCGTACAGGCTGCCGTTAAAAAGGTATGCACCAATTGCGCCTGCAGCGGCGCTTGCGGAGCGCCGCTGCAGACAAATCACAAGTCAGAAAGCCTCCTGCATCCCCATCCGTGCAAACAGCGCCGCGCCGCAGGCGGCCTCCTCCGGGACGGCAGCCAGCGTGAGCGGCAGACCGAAGCTCCTCTCGACGGCACGCTGCAGGGCGGGATTGCGCCGCAGGCCGTTGCCGGAGCCAAGCAGCCGCCCGGCGGGCAAGCATCCGGCATCAAGCGCAGCGCGGTAACAGGCGGAAAGCTCGTCCGCCATGCCGCGCAGCAGAGCGTGCAGCAGGGGAACGGGGGCAAAATTCTCCTCATCCAGTCCGCTGAGCACGGCGCGCTCCGCCGGGTCCTGCCGCGTTCCGGCAAACGTCGTGCGGAACTGCGGCACATCGTCCGGCATGGGAGCCTCCAGCGCGCGGAGCATGGCGGGGTAGGCGGACGGGCAGGGCGTTCCCGTGACCAGCTCGGCTGTCTGGCGGAAAAAACGCTCCAGCAGGGCGAAGCTCCGCCCGCCGCACAGCGGCGCGCCCGTCAGCAGCCAGCCGCCGGGGAAGGGACGCGTTTCCAGCCCCGGCACGGTGCGGTGTTCCTTCGTGAAGAACGAAAACTGGCTGCCCGTGCCGATGTTTACAAGCGGCGCGTCGAGCCGTCCCTGCCCCGCGCCGAGGAAGCTGGCCTGATTGTCGCCGAGCGCGGCAAAGACGCGCAGCCGGCCGCCGGTCAGCTCTGCCTTCTCCGAGACCTCCGGCAGGAGCCGCTCCGGCAGCCCCGCCCGGTGGACGGCCTTGCGGTCAAAGTCCGTTCCGTTAAACAGACCGAGGCTGGCGGCCATGGAGGGCGTGAGGCGCGGCGTGCTTCGGCCGGACAGCCGCATGGCGAGATAGTCCGCGATCGTGCAGACGGCAGCGGCCCCGTCCGGGATGGTTCCGGCTGCCTGATGGCAAGCGAGCGTGACGAGGCCGTAGCCGGAGGCGAGGGGATAGCCGGTCCGCGCAGTCAGGCGGGCCGCCATGCTTTTCCCGTCTGCGCTCGGCTGCGCGCCCGTCTCGTCCTGCCAGGTGTAGAGCGGCGAGAGCAGCTGCCCCGCCGCGTCCACATAGACGATGCCGTGCATCTGGCCGGTCAGGCCGACGCAGCCGATGTCCGGAAATTCCTGCAGCAGCCCATCCAGCAGGGACAGGGCTGCGTGCTCGATGCCGCGGGCATCCTGCTTGCGCTCTCGCGGCTGCCCGGCGACGGCAGCGCCGCCCGGTACGGTGCGCGTGCACAGGAGCCTGCCGTCCGCGTCCAGCACGGCGGCGGAGATTGTCGTCGTCCCGAGATCAAGGCCCAGATGATCCATATCGATCCTTCTTCCGCATTTCAATGGGAATAGTATAGCAGAAGGTCTGGGAGCTGTAAAGCTCGGGCCTCTGCTGACCGGCAAAAACGCTTGACGGCACGGCGGATTTCAGCTATAATCTCTTCATCATATCCAATTCTCAGGAGGAGGACGATCCCAATGGCCTTTTACTATTCCGAACCGAGCCACACCTTCAGCGAGTATCTGCTGATCCCCGGCTACACGGCGGAGGACTGTGTCCCTGCCAATGTTTCGCTCCGCACACCGCTGACGCGCTTCCGCAAGGGTGAGGAGCCTGCCATTTCTCTGAATATCCCCATGGTGTCTGCGATCATGCAGTCCGTTTCCGATGATAAGCTGGCTATCGCGCTGGCGAAGGAAGGCGGGCTGTCTTTTATTTACGGTGCGCAGTCCATCGAATCCGAGGCCGCGATGGTCGCCCGCGTCAAGAACCACAAGGCGGGCTTTGTCGTTTCCGCGTCCAACCTGACGCCGGACAGCACGCTGGCGGACGTTCTGGCGCTCAAGGCGAAGAACGGCTATTCGACTGTCGCCATCACGGACGACGGCACGGCGAACGGCCGCCTGCTCGGCATCGTTTCGAGCCGCGATTACCGCGTCTCCCGCATGGACGGCAGCCAGAAGGTCAGCACGTTCATGACGCCGCTGGAAAAGCTCGTCACCGCGCCTGCGCAGACGACGCTGAAGGAAGCGAACGACATCATCTGGGAGCATAAGCTCAACTCCCTGCCTATCGTGGATGCCGGCGGCCGCCTGCTGTACTTCGTGTTCCGCAAGGACTACGCTTCCCATAAGGAGAACCCACTTGAGCTGCTCGACGATCAGAAGCGCTATCTCGTCGGCGCGGGCGTCAACACGCGAGACTATCAGGAGCGCATCCCGGCCCTGCTGGCCGCGGGCGCGGACGTGCTGTGCATCGACTCCTCCGAGGGCTACTCCTGCTGGCAGGAGAAGACCATCGCCTGGGTGCGCGAGCAGTACGGCGATTCCGTCAAGATCGGCGCGGGCAATGTCGTTGACCGCGACGGCTTCCTGTTCCTCGCCAAGGCGGGCGCGGATTTCGTCAAGGTCGGTATCGGCGGCGGCTCCATCTGCATTACCCGCGAGACAAAGGGAATCGGCCGCGGTCAGGCTACGGCTCTCATCGAGGTCTGCGCCGCCCGCGATGAATATTACCGCGCCACCGGTGTCTATGTGCCGGTTTGCTCGGACGGCGGCATCGTCTATGACTACCACATGACGCTCGCACTGGCCATGGGCGCGGACTTCCTCATGCTTGGCCGCTATTTTGCCCGTTTCGACGAGAGCCCGACGGCCAAGGTCATGGTCAACGGCGTCTATATGAAGGAATACTGGGGCGAGGGATCGAACCGCGCGCGCAACTGGCAGCGCTATGACCTCGGCGGCGCGGGCAAGCTGAGCTTCGAGGAGGGCGTCGATTCGTTCGTGACCTACGCAGGCTCCCTGCACGACAATGTAGAGATCAGTCTCTACAAGGTCAAGAGCACCATGTGCAACTGCGGTGTCAAGACCATCGCCGACCTGCAGAAGAACGCCCGTCTGACGCTCGTCTCGGCCACGTCCATCGTGGAAGGCGGCTACCATGATGTCGTCCTCCGCTCCGGCTCGCAGATCAAATAAGGCAAAAGCTGCATGCTTATTCTTTTTTGAGCCTAACGGCCTGAATGCGATTAATGGATAGAAAGGTTACGGAATGGAAGCTATTATAAATCTTATCCACAAATACGTCTGTTTTGAATATCCTTTTGGCTGGGAGGAACTCGGAGTAGTTGCGACAGTTGCGGCTGTAATAGTCGCATTGGTATCCAATCGTAGCGCGAGAAAACAGTTGATTGCTGCCTTGAAAATGCAGGAACAGTCGAAAAATGTTTCTCTTCTTGAGGAAAGACTGAAAATAGCCGAGGCAATTCGGGAAAACGAGGCGGTTTCGGCAATATCGGTGAGAGTACTGTACAACGATGAAATATTCAGTGAATTTCAGATACTCCAAGAGTTGGAATCGCAGCGTAGACAGGCTTTGGCGGATGAGAAAGTTTATTTCGATGCATTAAAGGAAAATGCAGGTAGTGATGTTGTAGATGAGATAAGAGAATATACTGATTTATACCTCAAACGCTCTGACTGTCCCAAAACTTATTATGAAAAATTTCAGAATCTTTGCAGTCAGCATATCCAGGACTGGTCGGTAACGGGCTTTAGCAATGATCGAAGAGAGTATAACTATTATGAAATCTACACTACAGCAGTTGAAACAAAATGAAGAATAGTTGAAAAACGTGAGAACATTGTGCTTTCAATGGAGAAATTCCTTTCTGATTCCATTATGCGGGTGAATTCGACTAATATTAAGAGCAAAAGATAAATCAGAGCAATAGAATGACCTCGACAGGATGACAAACCATGCTGTTCGAGGTCATTCGTTATTTTTAAAACAAAAACGCCCACCAAAGGTGGGCGAAATCTCAGCTCCTCCTACACTTGGATAGGTGAGTAACCATATTATATTCTACCCTGTGTCCATTTGTCAACAGGGATTTTTGCTTGCTTTTTCGGATATTTTGTAAAAATATAGTGCTTTTTGCGAGAAAACAGGCCGATTATGGCAATGAGATGACGAAGCTCCCGGCGGGATTTCCCGCCGGGAGCGCTGCATTTTTTTGGTTTTGGAGATCAGGCCTGCGGCTTATAGCTGTCCTTCAGGCTGACGGAGCGGTTGAAGACCGGGTGCTCCGGCGTCGAATCCTTATTGTCCGGGCAGAAGTAGCCAAGGCGCATGAACTGATAGGATTCCGGAGCCTTGGCCGCGGCGAGCGAACGCTCGATCTTGCAGCCCGTGAGGATCTCGAGGGAATCCGGGTTCAGGCACTCAAGGAAGTCCTTGTCCGCCGCGTCGGGATCGGGATCGGTGAAGAGGTTCGAATACAGGCGTACCTCGGCGTCTACGGCCTCGTTGGCCTCGACCCAGTGAATGGTGGACTTGACCTTGCGGCCGTCGGCGGGGTCACCGCCGCGGGAGGCCGGGTCATATTCGCAAAGGACCTCCGTGACGTTGCCGTCCGCGTCCTTGACGCAGCCGGTGCACTTGACGACGTAGGCACCCTTCAGGCGGACCTCATTGCCGGGGAAGAGGCGGAAGAACTTGCCGACCTTCTCCTCCATGAAGTCATCCTGCTCGATCCAAAGATCGCGGGAGAACGGGATCTCGCGCTTTCCCATCTCGGGGTGGTTCGGGTGATTTTCAACCTCGAAGATCTCCGTCTGCCCCTCGGGATAGTTCGTCACGGTCAGGCGCAGGGGATGCAGCACGGCCATGGTGCGCGTGGCGGAATCGTTGAGGTCCTCACGCAGGCAGTGCTCGAGGAAAGCGTATTCCACGGTGGAAGCGGCCTTTGCCACGCCGATGCGCTCACAGAAGCTGCGGATGGAGTGCGGCGTGTAGCCGCGGCGGCGCAGACCGCACAGCGTCGGCATACGGGGGTCGTCCCAACCGGCGACGCGGCCGTCCTCGACCAGCTTGCGCAGCTTGCGCTTGGACATGACGGTGTAGTTGATGCCGAGGCGCGCAAACTCGATCTGGCGCGGCTTCGACGGCAGGTCGCAGTGCTCCACGACCCAGTTGTAGAGCGGGCGGTGCGCCTCGAACTCCAGCGAGCACAGCGAATGCGTGATGTGCTCCATGGCGTCCTCGATCGGGTGGGCAAAGTCGTACATCGGATAGATGCACCACTTGTCGCCCGTGGCGTGGTGCGGCATGTGGTTGATGCGGTAGATGGCAGGGTCGCGCATGTTGAAGTTGCCGGAGGCAAGGTCGATCTTCGCGCGCAGCGTCATGGCGCCGTTCGGGAACTCACCGGCCTTCATGCGGCGGAAGAGGTCGAGCGACTCCTCGATGGGGCGGTCGCGGTAGGGGCTGCGGGCCGGGGTCGTCAGGTCGCCGCGGTATTCGCGCATCTGCTCGGGCGTCAGCTCGCAGACATAGGCCAGACCCCTGCGGATGAGGTCCTCTGCGCACTCGTACATCTTGTCAAAATACTGGGATGCATAGTAAAAACGGTCATCCCAGGTAAAGCCGAGCCAGCGGATATCCTCTTTGATGGCTTCGACGTATTCCGTGTCTTCTTTCGTGGGGTTCGTATCGTCCATGCGCAGGTTGCAGATGCCACCGAATTTTTCGGCGGTGCCGAAATCGATGCACAGCGCCTTGCAGTGGCCGATGTGCAGATAGCCGTTCGGTTCGGGCGGGAAGCGCGTGTGCACCTGCATGCCCTCATACTGGCCGCCGGGGCCGATATCCTCTTCGACAAAGGCCTCGATAAAATTCTTGATCTCCGGGCGATTGAGCTCGTCTGCCATGTTTCCCATCCTCTCAGGTAAAAAATCTGCGCCTATTATATCGCATCCTCCGCAGAATCGCAATGGCTATTGCGGGAAATCGCGCCATTTTCTCAGGGCTGGGGCCCTATACGCCCTCGAGACCATACTTCCCGGGTCGCGTATGATTGCCCGGCTGGGCGGCCTGACTGCCAGATGTCCATTGTGGTGTGATGCCGTTTTCGCCCAGCTCTCCGTGAAACAGCGGCTTCTCCCGCGCTGCAAAATTCAGAACGGACTGTCCCGCGTTCTGCATAAGCTCGGAGCCGAAGTACAGAAACGGGATGAGGCTCAGGCCGGACTGCCGGAAATAGACCTGCATGGTGCCCTCCGGTGTGTCGATCTGCGAGACCTTCAGAAGTCGGTATTCGCTCAGCTCGTCGAGCGTCTCCTGCGCGAGGGAAAGCTCCATGTCCAGATGCTTCGCCATATACGAGGCCGTGAAGGACCGGGCATTCGTAGAGTAGGAGAAGACGAGTACCTTTAGCCGGCACGGCTTTTCCAGCAGCGCAAACAGGCGCAGATAGGCTGGTTCTTCCTTCATGATGGCGGCAAAGCCGTCCTCGGGTTCCGGCATGATGAGCGTATACTGGAAATCCTCGGCAACGGAGGATTTCATGATCCCGGAATCGGCATCGTAGCTGATGAGAACGGGAACGCCACCCGGATTGGCAAATTGCTGCCGGTTCGTCTGCTCCAGAAGTCAGACCATGCGTCCGAGCGAGCCGCCCTGCTCGTCATAAGCGCCAACGGTCGCGCGGAACAGAACACTTGCGAGGTGATTGGCAAGGGCGAGCCGCTGCGGCAAGGGAGCTTTGCGCAGCTCCTCGAGCAGAAGGTCGTCAAGCGCCTTCGGCTTCCGGAGCGTATAATTGTAGAGCTCGTCGATGCTGACGCCGAGCGCATCCGCCAGCTTCGGCAGCATGGCGGGATCCGGCGAGCCGCCGCGCTCCCAGCGGGAAACGGCCTGCATGGAGACGGACAGCAGATTGCCGAGCTCCTCCTGCGTCAGGCCTGCTTTTTCCGGTATCGGACGATGTTTTCACTCAGACTGTTTGCAGCCATGGCGTGGTTCCTCCTCTGCAGCGTTTTGAATGATTATAGATTATATCAGAAAATGCACCGGGATACAATCCCGATGAAGCATATCTTTCGGCCGCTGAACGATTCTGAAAGTTTTATCGCAAAAACTCAACAGATCGTTTTGAAAAATAAAGGAATCCTTTATGAAACGCAAAAGCAAACTGATTACACTCAATTTTCGTGACTGGTATAATAAAGAACAACCAACGTTCGGTTGTGAATAGCAAATTCAAGACCGTACGAAGGAAGCGCGCTGCCGGCGGCGAAGGACTCCCGGCCTATCACCGGCAAAAAATACAGAAAGGGAGAAAGAATATGAAACAAAAACTGTTGAAACGCCTTCTTTCCGCCGCTCTGGCTCTGGCGCTGCTGCTCAGCTTTGTTCCGCCCGTCTTTGGTGTGAGCGAGGCAAAAGAGCAGAAGCTCACGTTCCAGCAGACGGACGGCGCCTCTGCCGTAAAGAGCGTCGATCAGGCCGCACCGGCGGATGAGACGGCGGAGAGAAGCGACACGGCTTCCGTCCGTGTTTCCATCCTGCTGGAGTCTGCCTCCACGATCGGAGCGGGCTATGCGACGCGTGGTATTTCGCAGAACTGCGGCGCCATGGCTTATCGCGAGGCACTGCGCACGCAGCAGGCCCGCGTGACGGCAGAGATCGAAAAGGCAACGGAGCAGAAGCTCGATGTTGTGTGGAACCTGACCCTTGCGGGCAACATTATTTCCGCCAACGTGCCTTACGGCGAGATCGATACCATCCGTTCCGTGCCCGGCGTGCAGGATGTTGTCATTGAGAACCGCTATGCCCCCTGCGTTGCCTCCGCAGGCGGCGAGGAACCGATGATGTCGACCTCCGGCGCAATGATCGGCTCTTCTGCAGTGTGGGCTGACGGCTACACCGGTGCAGGCATGCGCATTGCCGTCATCGATACGGGCATCGATACGGATCACCAGTCGTTTACGGCTGCCGGCCTGAACTATTCGCTGAATTATCAGGCCGGGCTGAGCGGCAAAACGACGGAGGAGTATCTTGCCGGACTCGATCTTCTGGACAGCAGCGAGATCGCTTCCGTTGCGGGAGAACTGAACATCAAGGCTGAGGCCGACCAGCTTTACCTCAGCACCAAGATCCCGTTTGCTTACAACTATGTGGACAGTGATTACGACGTGACGCACGATAACGATACGGCGAGCGAGCACGGCTCCCATGTTGAAGGTATCGCTGCGGCAAATGCCTACATTCCGCGCGCCGACGGCACGTTCGCCAATGCGCTGGAAACGGTGAAGGCACAGGGCGTTGCTCCGGATGCACAGATCCTTGCCATGAAGGTCTTCGGCAAGAACGGCGGCGCTTACGATTCGGATTATCTGGCTGCCATCGAAGACGCCATCGTGCTGGGTGCGGATGCGATCAACCTCTCCCTCGGCTCGGCAAGTGCAGGATTCAGCCGCAATGCCACTGCCGCCTATCAGGCGATCCTGGACAGCCTGCAGGGTACGGACACTGTCGTCGCCATGTCTGCAGGCAATGCGGACACCTGGGCTGCGGAGGCCAGCACGAAGGGCTACCTCTATGCGGACGATGTGAACATGGACACGGTCGGCTCTCCCGCTTCGTTCGATGCGGCGCTGAGTGTTGCGTCTGTGGATAACGCCGGTTATACCGGAAACTATTTCAAGGTCGGAGACGAGCAGGTCTTCTACATCGAGACGACGGACTTCCGCAACAAGCCCATGACCACCATTGCGGGCGAGCAGTCCTATATTCTCATTGACGGCATCGGCAACTACAGCGATTTTTCCAAGATATCCAATGTCCTGAAGGGAAAGATCGCCATTTGCTCCCGCGGTGAGAACTCGTTTGCGGATAAGGCCTCCAATGCGGCGCGCTATGGCGCGATCGCCACGATCGTCTATAATAACCAGCCCGGCACGTTCCGGATGGATCTTTCCAGCTACTATTATAATCAGCCTGTCGTCTCCGTTACGGCGGCCGATGCCGATCTGCTGCGTTCCAATGCAACGGCGGTCCTGGACGAGAACGGCAATACCCTCTACTACGAAGGCACGCTGACGGTCTATGAAGAGATCGATTCCCGCCTTGATACACCGGAATACTACACCATGAGCTCGTTCAGCTCCTACGGCGTTCCTGGCAGCATGCTGCTGAAGCCGGAAATCACGGCGCCCGGCGGCTCCATCTATTCCGTCAACGGCGCGGTTGCCGGCGGCACGGCTTATGAGTCGATGTCCGGCACGTCCATGGCTTCTCCGCAGATCGCCGGCATGTCCGCTCTGCTGATCCAGTACCTCGAGGCCAACGGCCTGGAGGAAAAGACCGGACTGAGCGCGCGCAAGCTCGCAAACAGCCTGCTGATGTCCACGGCGGAGCCGCTGCGCGAGGAAGAGAGCGGCGGCGGTTACTTTTCGCTCCTGCGTCAGGGCGCCGGCCTTGCCAATGTCCGCAATGCCGTGAATGCATCGTCCTACATTCTGATGGATGAGGATTCCACGGACGCTGCCGCTGACGGCAAGGTCAAGGCAGAGCTCGGCGAGGACGCCGCCCGCACCGGCGTTTACGATTATGGCTTTACGATCCATAATTTCACCGCGCAAGACGAGAGCTACACGCTCGGCGCGGATTACTTTACGCAGGGCCTGCTCGAGCGCGACGGCATAAAGCTGCTGGACACGTGCACGACGGCACTTCCCGCCAATACGACGTTCACGGTCGACGATCAGCCGTTCGTGCCCACGGCGGCGATGCAGTGCGATCTGGACGGCGACGGCGATACGGATGCAGAGGACGCGCAGTATATTCTGGACTACACGGCCGGCATCCGCGCGGAGCTTGATACGGCGCTTGCCGACGTGGACGGTGACGGCAGCGTGACGACGCAGGATGCTTCCTGCCTGCTGCGCTCCCTGCAGACGGCAGCCTTTACGGTCCCGGCCGGCGGCAGCGTGCATGTCCGCGTGCACACCGTTCTCTCGGCGGAGACGCTGGCTTCGCTGAAGACCAATTACGTCAACGGCGCTTATGTCGAAGGCTTCGCACTCGTAGAGCCGGTTACGACGACCGAGGGCGTGATCGGTGTGGAGCATTCCATCCCGGTGCTCGGCTTCTTCGGCAGCTGGACGGATGCCTCCATGTTCGACAAGAGCAGCTATACCGCTGCCCTCTATGGCGATCCGACGGTCCCGTATGTAAACAGCATGTCGACGAATGACCTCGTGATCAAGGACGCCGACTCGACGAACCTCTATTACCAGATCGGCAATCCTTATACGGTCGAAAAGACCTACCCTGCAGATCGCGCGGCGATCAACGAAAACGATATTCTTTATCAGTATAACTATACTCTGATCCGGAATGCGGGCGCCGTCGCCATGTATATGACGGACGCGGCGGGGAACATCCTGTCGATGTCTCCGCTCCATTCGCAGGAGTATGCCGCGTTCTACTATACGAACGGCGGCTATTGGGAGAATACCCAGAACAAGCTGATGGTCAACCGCAAGGTCAAGTCGCTCGGCCTGAAGGAGGGCGACGAGCTCGCGGTCAATCTTGTTGCCGTACCGGAGTATTATGAGAACGGCGCAGCAATGACAAAGGACGAGCTTACTGCGCTCATCCGCGACGGCAAGCTCGGTGACGGTGCATTCCTAACGAAGCGCACGTACATCGATAACACCGCGCCGGAGATCACGGGCGTTGCCAAGGACCTGATGACCGGCAACCTGATCGTGACCGCGCAGGACAACCGCTACATCGCAACGATCCAGGTCATTGCGCCCGACGGCAGCCTCCTGGCTTCCGCACTGCCTGAGGCAACGAAGCTGGGCCAGAGCACGACGACCGTTCTGGACCTCACGCAGGCGAAGATCGGCAAGCAGTGCTTCGTGGTCGTCGGCGACTATGCCGGCAATGAAACGGCTTATACGGTCGCCTATGGCGGCGAGACCGAGGACTTCAGCGGCCGCATGTTCGGCTTCACGTCGTCGGATGCCCACGGCAGCGGCCTCCGCTGGGTCTATAAAAACGCTGTCTTTGATACAAACAGAAAAAGCCTTCTCCGGCACATAAGGCTGAAAAAGGCTTGAAATAAAGGGCTTTCGAGGTTCCGCTGTGTTTTACAGCAGAGCTTCGGAAGCCCTTTTTCTGTTTATTCGATTGTTGCTGGCCGGTTCTGTGGCCTATGGAACTTACCCCTCCAAAACGGCTGCCGGAGGAATAATTAAATAGTGTGGAATAATTAAAATGTTTGCCGCTCCACTTATTCACGTACAATAGCACGTTTCACATCTTTGTATTTTTCCCGCAGATCCGGTATGTCTACTTTTCTTCCGAGAAGTTCTTGAACCACTCTCCATAAGCCGTTCTTCTCATCTGGGAATCCGTCCATGTAATCTACAAACGGAAGGCTATTAACGACCAGCGTTTCTCCTTCGATACCACGTCCGGGGACCCCGTACTTTATCACAGGCTCCTTACCACTTCGGATATTCTTTCCGAACACAATCGGCTCAGAGACTGGTGCGCCTCCCAAAAGAGTCATGCTGATTGCGATATCGAGGATTTGGCCATCAAGTTCTATCCATGAGTGATCGAAATAGAGACCTTGCCCGAGCATTTCTCCTATGCATAGCTTGGGAGAATACCCCAGTTCAGAAAGCGCAACATATAAGGCAGAACAGCTTGCATGGCAAGCACCCCACCATTGTTTCCGCTTCATATATTCATTCAAATTGCAAAGGACATTTGCGATGTCCTCTTTGTAACCGGCATTCTGAACAGCAGCCCTAATTAGATCACCGGTACTCATGGATTCCTTCAAAAGACAGCAATGCTTATATTTCTTTCCGCTACCACATGGGCATGGGTCATTTCGTCCGATTTTCATTCGTGATCACTCAACATTCTTCTTCAGCTGTTCAAATGCAGCTTTAATTTTTGCCGCCATCAGCTTTCTGCGCTCAATCAGGAAGTCCTCATAAGGCATATTCTCCCAACCGTACGGAAGTGCGTTTTTTCTTCCATACGCTGGATTTCTTCAGGGCTGCGGCCCTCACAAACAACAGGATAATAAATCGAGGGAGTCTCATCGAGTATCTCCATATTATCCTTCCAATCGATGAAGGCGTAGTTAGCCATCTGGTTGATCTTAGCGTCGTTATATCCCAGCGTCTTCAGATATTGTATTCCTCGATCTGTGCGCGGGAAAATACATATAGTCCGATATTTCTTCTCAAAAACTGCTCCAGCTTATCGGATGAAAAAGCATTATTGTTGACATTCAGGTGAAATAAGCGCAGTTGTTCTGGGTTTTTAAGTCCTAACGTCTCAGTATGAGTCACTTCGGTAAAAACCTCGTCGAAGTGTTTTCCTCTCAATGTTTTGTCAAAAGAATCGCTCATTGCCCTCCTACCTTTCGGTATCTATTTTTTTTTCTCCTAAGCTGTATTGTTAAACAGTTTCATTGTTATGTCGATAATTATGGTTGTTGCGCGGTATCCTGATTTCCCTGATTATGCTCCTGCTGTGGCGGCTCATATGACTTTCCATCCTTATTATAGGTCAGATTAAATACAAGGTCGGACAGCCATTTTTTGAACGAAGGATTGTCTTGGAACTGTTTGAACAGCTCCATATTGTCAGCCATGATTGCAAAGATGACCTGCTGCAAAGCCCTCTCGCTTTCAAGCCGCGCACTCTGCTCGTCGGAGTTCTTCATGGCGTTCTGATATTTTTCATCCCTCGATACCATCGCAGGAATTTCAAGAATCTGTCTGCGCACATTATCTGCATCATTCCAGCTGATATTGCCGAACATATCGTTGAAATTCGACAGAATGACTGAAAGCAAATCCATCTCCGGCTCAACAATATGACCTACTTTTCCTGCCGGTACCGGATCAACTTCTGTATCTGAATCTTCCAGCTTGATGGACATAACCTCACGCGCCTCGTTGCGATAGCTTTCAAGGTCTATCGTTTCAAGAATACCCTGCGAAAGATCGTCCTCTCGTGGTGACGGCAGCTTCGGTATCAGCAGATTGAGGAAGATGGATAGCCTCTCCCAGTCGGCATTGCCATACGGCAAAATTGCTCCGAGAAAGCCATAGGTGCGCACAAATGACTTTGCTGCACTCTTAAATTTGATTTGATCATCTGTATCAAGCTGTTTATAGATGGCAGTGCAGGCATCGAGGGTCGGGTCGAGTTTATCACGGTCTGCACCGTCAAGATACAGATTTACCAGTCGCTCCACATCCTCATTGGTGAATATCTGATACTCATCCATAATTGCAACGAGGTCATACAGCTTGTTCGGGTCGGTTTCGCCGGACAAAATCGTCGTGCGATAATACCGAGAGAAAGACTCCTGAATCATCTCCGGCTTGTTTGCAAAGTCCAGGACAAAAGTGTCATACTTTTTCGGGCAGCAGCGGTTAAGTCGGGAAAGCGTCTGCACAGCCTTGATATCATAGAGCATCTTATGAGATCGCCTATGATCCGTCCGTCCTCACCTATGCGGGCTGTGACAACGGCATGGTGCTCTCTGCTCTGCGTGCGGATACCGAAAACGGCAAGATCGTGTTCGCCTACGCATCTGCCGAGGCAGTCAAGGCAGGAACGATGCTTGCAGTGCTGAACTTCTCCTATGATGCGGCCTATCTGGATACGTCTCTGACGGTCCGGACGCTGGAGCGCGGCACTGCGCTCAACCTGCACGAGGAGACGACCTATCCTGTGCAGCACGAATCCGGTGATGCACATGATTATCAGATCACAAAGTCCGTTGCACCGACGTGCACGGAGGACGGCTATGATGTCTATACCTGCACGAAGTGCGGCGACAGCTATCAGGAGACCCGGAAGGCGCTTGGCCATGCCTGGAGCGAATGGAGCATCGATGAGCCCGCGACCTGCACGGAAACGGGCAAGCAGAGCCGCTCCTGCAGCCGCTGCGGTGAGACGGAGACGCAGACAATCCCGGTCGATCCGAATGCCTGCCCGTCCAAGCGCTTTGACGATCTCGATACGACCCAGTGGTATCATGAGGGCACCGACTTCGTCCTGCGCACCGGCCTGATGCGCGGCACGGGCGAGAAGACCTTTGCACCGAATGATAATCTGACGCGCGGCCAGCTCGTGACCGTTCTGTACCGGATGGCCGGCAGCCCGTCTGCCGCTTCGGCAGCACCGTTCACGGATGTGGAGCCGAATGCGTATTACGCCGACGCTGTTGCATGAGCCTACGCCGAGGGCATCGTCATGGGCGTGTCCGCAACGGAGTTCTGCCCCGATCAGGACATCACGCGTGAGCAGCTCGTCACGCTGATCGCACGTTATGCAGCCGCACAGGGCATCGAGGTCACTGCAGACCGCGGTAAGCTTGCGGACTATGCCGATGCGGATACCGTCAGCGTTTATGCCCGTGAAGCCCTTGCATGGGCCGTGGAGAACGGCCTTGTCAACGGCATGGAGGGCAAGACGCTGCAGCCCGGCGGCACGGCGACGCGCGCCCAGATCGCAGCCATCCTGCTGCGGCTCTGCAAGGCGTTCCCTGCACTGAACTGATATCATCTTCCTTCTCTTTCGCGCCCCTGCGGTCCCGGCCGCAGGGGCGCACCATTTTTCTGTTCGGGCTTGATCCGGCTGATTTTTTGATCGATCCGCAGCGCCGTTTCCGGGCACGTCGGGAGAAATTAAAAACAAATTGTGAAAAGATTCAAATATTGGTTGTCAATCCGGCAAAATTATTATAGAATAGACGAAGACAAACAGAAGGTAAAGGAGAGGTTCCCCATGAACGAGCCGAAGTATCGCCGCGTACTTCTGAAAATCAGCGGCGAGGCCCTGGCGGGCGACGCCCACCGCGGCCTGAATTTTGATGTGATCGGCAGTGTCTGCGACGTCGTTAAGCAGTGCGTCGAAGCCGGTGTGCAGGTGGGCATCGTCGTTGGCGGCGGCAATTTCTGGCGCGGCATCAAGGACGGCGGTGACCGGATGGAGCGCACCCGCGCCGACCAGATGGGCATGCTTGCCACGGTCATCAACTGCCTCGCTCTGGCCGACAGTCTGGAGCAGCGCGGCGTTGAGGTCCGCGTGCAGACCGCCATTGAGATGACCCGCATCGCCGAGCCCTATATCCGCGGCCGTGCCATCCGCCATCTGGAGAAGGGCCGCGTCGTGATCTTCGGCTGCGGCACCGGCAACCCGTTCTTCTCGACGGATACCGGCGCGGTGCTCCGCGCGGCGGAGATCAACGCCGACGCCATTCTGCTGGCCAAGAACGTCGACGGTGTATATTCCGACGATCCCGCGAAGAATCCGGACGCCGTGAAATTCGACGAGATCACCTATGACGAGGTCCTTGCCCGCCACCTGATGGTGATGGACTCGACGGCGACCTCACTTTCCATGGACAACCACATTCCTATCATTCTCTTCGCGCTGAAGGACCCCGAGAACATCCTGCGCGTTGTGATGGGCGAAAAGATCGGAACCGTAGTGAAGGAGGACAAATAACATGGTTGACTTTAAGGACTATACCTACAAAATGGACCGCACGCTCGAGGTGCTCCAGGAGGACTTCGGCGCCGTCCGCGCCGGCCGTGCCAATGCCCGCGTGCTTGACCGCATCAGCGTCGAGTACTACGGCGTCGATACGCCCATCGGACAGGTCGGCACCATCGCCTCACCTGATGCGCGCACGCTCGTCATCCAGCCGTGGGACGGCAGCCTGCTCAAGAAGATCGAGAAGGCCATCCAGACGTCCGACCTCGGCATCAATCCGCAGAATGACGGCCGCGTTATCCGCCTGGTGTTCCCGCAGCTCACCGAGGAGCGCCGCCGCGAGCTGACCAAGCAGGTCAAGAAGTACGGCGAGGATGCCAAGGTCGCCGTGCGCAACATCCGCCGCGATGCCATGGACTATGTCAAGGCCCTGAAGAAGAAGTCTGAGATTACCGAGGACGACCAGAAGAAGGCCGAGAAGGACCTGCAGGACCTGACCGATAAGTATATCAAGAAGGTAGACGAGGCCTGCGCCGTGAAGGAAAAGGAGCTTATGGAGCTCTGAGCGCCCAGAATAGAGCCCGCTTCGCAAAAGGGGACCGTGACGGTTCCCTTTTGCGCCGATTGGGCCCGGATTGGAAAAAATTACAATGAAATTATTCCGAAAAAAGACTGCTCCGGCGCAGCCGCGGCGGATCCCGACCCACATCGCCATCGTCATGGACGGCAACGGCCGTTGGGCAAAGCAGCGTGGCCTGCTGCGTCCTGCAGGACATAAGGCGGGCGCGGAGTCGTTCCGCACGATCGCAAATTATGCCAAGAGCATCGGTCTGCAGTACCTGACGGTCTACGCCTTCTCCACGGAGAACTGGAAGCGCCCGGAGGACGAGGTGGACGCCATTATGGACCTGCTGGAGAAATACCTCCGCGAGGCAATCCGCGACATGGACCGCAACCGTGTGCGATTCTGCTTTTTCGGCGACCTGTCGCGCCTGTCGCCGGAGCTGCAGCGTGAGGCGCAGGAGGCTGTGGAACGCTCGAAGAAATACGAGGGCGTACAGGTGAATTTCTGCCTGAACTACGGCGGCCGCGATGAGATCGTCCGTGCGGCGCAGCGCTTTGCCGCGCAGTGCGCCGCCGGAGAGCGCCGCCCGGAGGAGCTGACGGAGGATATGTTCTCCGATCTGCTCTATTCTGCCGGGGTGCCGGATCCGGAGCTTGTCATCCGCCCCGGCGGAGAGACTCGCATTTCCAATTTCCTGTTATGGCAGTCGGCTTATGCCGAATACTATTTTACGGATGTCCTCTGGCCGGACTTCGGCCCGGAGGAGCTGGACAAAGCGATCGACGCCTTCAACGCGCGCGATCGCCGCTTTGGAGGAGTGAAATAATATGCTGACCCGCATTCTTGCCGCCTGCGTCGGACTTCCGCTGCTGTTGGCCGTCGTTCTGTTTCTGCCGCCTGTGGCAACGGCGATTCTGTTTGCACTGGCCTGCGGCGTAGCGGCCTATGAGATGCTTTGGCGCACCGGCATCCTGAAGCATCGCCGCATTCTGGCCTATACGGTTGTCGCCGCTATGGCGAACGTCATGTGGTCGTGGCTGCGTGCGTGCAGCATCGTCTCGGAGCAGACGCTGTGGCTGTGCGCGCTGCTGAGCCTGTTCGTCTATTTCTGCGCCCTGTTCTGCGAGCTGCTCGCGGCTCATACGGAGCTGCGCTTCACGGCCGTGTGCGTGGCGCTGTTCAGCGGCTTCGTCTATCCGTTCCTCATCGGCGCGCTCGTGCGCCTGCGCGGCATGGACGGCGGCAAGTCCTATATTCTGGTGGCCTTCCTGCTGTCCATGGTCGCAGACAGCGGCGCTTATTTTGTCGGCCGCGCCTGCGGTAAGCATAAGCTGGCGCCCATCGTCAGCCCGAAGAAGACCGTGGAGGGTGCAGTCGGCGGCGTCGTTTGCAACATCGTGTTCCTGTGCCTGTATACGCTGCTCCTGAACAAGTGCTTCGGCTTTACGCAGGTGAATTATTTCTATGCCGCGATCTACGGCGTGCTTGGCGCAGCGGCGTCCATCGTGGGCGATCTGACGCTGTCCGTCGTGAAGCGGCAGGCCGGCATCAAGGACTACGGCAATCTGATCCCCGGCCATGGCGGCATCCTCGACCGCTTTGACAGCACGATGCTCGTCGCGCCGCTGACCGAGCTCCTGATCCTGCTCATCCCGTTTGCGGTGAAGTGATATGATGACAAAAAATCTGACGATCCTCGGTTCGACCGGCTCCATCGGGCGGCAGACGCTCGAGGTCGTTGAGCAGCTGCCCGTGCGCGTCGCTGCGCTGACTGCCGGGCAGAATGTGGAGCGCATGGCCGAGCAGTGCCGCCGCTTCCGGCCGCAGCTTGCCGTGATGGGCACGGAGGAGGCCGCGCAGCGCCTGCGTGAGGCGCTGGCAGGGGAGAAGATTGAAATCCGCTCCGGCATGGACGGCCTCATCGCCGCGGCAGAGCACCCGCTGGCGGACACCGTTGTGACGGCGGTCGTTGGTATGCTCGGCCTGCGGCCGACGCTCGCGGCCATCCGGGCGAAAAAGCGCATTGCCCTTGCCAATAAGGAGACGCTCGTCTGCGCGGGCGAGCTCGTTATGCGCGAGGCTGCGGCGGCCGGGGCGGAGATCGTACCGGTCGACTCAGAGCACTCCGCCATCTTTCAGTGTCTTATGGGCTGCCGGGACCGCAGCGAGATCCGCCGCCTGATCCTGACATGCTCCGGCGGGCCGTTCTTCGGCAAGACGCCGGACAAGCTGCGGCAGGTGACGAAGGCCGACGCCCTGCGCCACCCGAACTGGAAAATGGGCGAGAAGATCACCATTGACTGCGCGACGCTTATGAACAAGGGCCTTGAGGTCATCGAGGCCATGCGGCTGTATGGCCTGCCGCTTTCGCAGGTCGACGTCGTCATCCACCGGCAGAGCATCGTGCATTCGCTTGTGGAGTTCCGCGACGGGGCCGTGCTGGCCCAGCTCGGCGTGCCGGATATGCGCGTGCCCATCCGGCTGGCGCTGACCTACCCGAACCGCGCGGAGAATCCGGCTGAGCCGCTCGACCTGCTGCGCTGCGGCCCCCTGACGTTCGATGCGCCGGATGAGGAAGCCTTCCCGTGCTTCCGCCTTGCAAAGCAGGCGGCGCAGACCGGCGGAACGGCCTGCGCGGTGCTCAACGGCGCGAATGAGACTGCCGTGGCACATTACCTGCACGGCGAGTGCGGCTTTTATGACATTCCGCGCATGGTCGACCACGCGCTGCAGACCGTCCCGTTTGCGGAAGCAGACACGCTCGAGACCGTGCTGCAGGCCGACCGCGCCGCGCGCGCGGCGGCAGATTCCTGGATGAGGTGATGAGCTTGACCGTTGTTTATATTCTGGTAGCGATCCTCCTGTTCGGCCTGCTCGTGCTCGTGCATGAGTTCGGCCATTTCCTGACGGCGAAGCTGTCCGGCGTGCAGGTCAATGAATTCTCCCTGTTTATGGGCCCGGCGATCTGGAAAAGGCAGAAGGGCGAGACACTGTATTCTCTGCGCTGCATCCCCATCGGCGGCTATTGCGCCATGGAGGGTGAGGACGGCGACAGCGACAATCCGCGCGCCTTCGGCCGCGCGAAGGTCTGGAAGCGCCTCATCATTCTGGTGGCCGGTTCGTTTATGAATCTCGTGGCGGGCCTGCTTATCATGACGATCTATGTGGCGTCCGTCTATCAGGCCATCCCCACGCGCGCCGTCGCGTCCGTCGACTCTGCCAGCGTGTTTGCCGGGCAGCTGCAGGCGGGCGACAGCTTCTATTCCATCGGCGGCGAGCGCGTCTACACGTCGGGCGACGTCACGATGCTGCTCGACCGCTGCGAGGGCGGCACAGCGGACATCGTGGTGCTGCGCGGCGGCGAAAAGGTGCGCCTGCCGAATGCACAGGTCGAGCGCCGCGACTTCGGCGGCGAGCAGCTCTACGGCTTCACGATCGACGTGCAGGAAAAAACGCTCGGCGGGACGCTCGGCTTCTCGTGGAACAGCTGCGTCGACTTTGTCCGCATCGTACGGCTCGGCCTCGGGGACCTGTTTACGGGCCGCGCGGGCCTGAAGGATATGAGCGGACCGGTCGGCATCGTCGAGCAGGTCACGGAGACGGCCAACCAGCAGGAGAGCGCCTGGGAGGGGCTGGCTGTCGTGCTGTATTACTTCTCCTTCATCGCCATCAACCTCGGTGTGATGAACCTGCTGCCCATCCCGGCGCTGGACGGCGGCCGCATCGTCGGCCTGCTGCTCACGACGCTCATCGAGCGCATCACGCGCAAAAAGCTCAACCCCAAATATGAGGCGTGGATCAACGGCGTCGGCATGGTGCTCCTGCTCCTGCTGATCGCGGTCATCACGTTCAAGGATATTTTCCATCTCTTTACCTGAGGAGGCCCGGAATGACCAGACAGATCAATGCGGGCGGCGTGCGCATCGGCGGCGGCGCGCCGGTCTCGATCCAGTCCATGCTGAACACCGCCACAACGGACGTGGAGGGCAGCCTTGCCCAGATCGCTGCGCTCAAGGCGGCCGGGTGTGAGCTGGCGCGCCTTGCCGTGCCGGATCAGGCTGCGGCAAAGGGCTTTGCCGCCATTGCGGCCCGGTCCCCGCTGCCGCTCGTGGCGGATATCCACTTTGACTATCGCCTTGCCATCGCTGCGGCGGAGGGCGGTGCGGCCAAGATCCGCATCAACCCCGGCAACATCGGCGGCGAGGCCCATGTGCGCGCCGTGGCAGACTGCTGCCGCGCCCACCATATCCCCATTCGCATCGGCGTGAACGGCGGCAGCCTCGAGAAGAGCCTGCTGGAAAAATACGGCCATCCCACGCCGGAGGCGCTGGTCGAAAGCGCGTTTTCCCACATCCGGATGCTCGAGGACGTCGGCTTCGGCGATATCTGCGTTTCCATGAAGTCCAGCAATGTGCCGCTCATGATGCAGGCATACCGCCTGATGCACGAGCGCAGCGACTATCCGCTGCATGTCGGCGTGACGGAGACCGGCACGGAATATATGGGCACCATCAAGTCCGCCATGGGCATCGGCGGTCTGCTGTGCCTCGGCATCGGCGATACGATTCGCGTCTCCCTGACGGCGGACCCCGTGCGCGAGGTCGTGGCGGCCAAGGCAATCCTCAAGGCGGCCGGCCTGCGGAAGCAGGGCGTGAATCTCATCTCCTGCCCGACGTGCGGCCGCACGAAGATCGACCTCATCGGCCTTGCCAACCGTGTGCAGGAGGCCCTGCAGGACTGCGACAAGGAGCTGACGGTCGCCGTAATGGGCTGCGTTGTCAACGGGCCGGGCGAGGCGCGCGAGGCGGACATCGGCATCGCGGGCGGCGACGGCTGCGGCGTGCTGTTCGTGCACGGTGAGCTGAAGGAAAAGCTGCCCTATGACGAGCTGCTTCCTGCCCTGCTGCGATACATTGACGCAATGTAATATCTGCAAAATCCATGGCCTTCACCCGGCATCACCGGGTGGGGGCCTTTTTCCCCATCGCGAAGGCTTGCGCATTGCGCCGAAAACAGGTATAATGGAAGGCACTGACAGGAGAGGAAGAGCATCACATCATGGCAGTCCCGTTTTTGAAGATGTTTTTGGAATATGAACCGGATGAGCCGCAGCGCGCCGCACTGGAGCAGGCTAGCATCGTCCATGCCGAGATCGACCGCGAGGCGCGGTCCGTTCTGCTCCGGCTGGAGCTGCCGCGCTATGTCCCGGAATCCGTGCTGAACACGGCGGCTTCGGAGCTGAGTAAGCTCTACGGCATGCGCCGCGTCCGCTTTGAGCCGCATTATCCGCCGGAGGCGCTGGCCGAGTTCGACGGGCAGGAGCTGACGCGCGCGCTCATCGACGCCTATTCTCCCGCGGCGGCCATTCTGGCCGGTTGCAAATGGTCGTTTGCGGGGGAGCGGGCCGAGCTTTACCTGCGCGCCAACGGCCGTGACCAGCTCACACCGCATCTTCCGGCTGCAGAGCGGCTCCTGACTGAGCGCTTCGGCGTCCGCATGGGCATCGACGTGATCTCGAACCACGAGCCGGTGGGGGAGGAGCTGTTTGCCGAGACGGAGAAAATGCGCCTTGCCGCGCTGCGCGATGTGCCGGTCCCCTCTGCTCCGGCGGGAAAGCCGCAGGGCGGAAAGGACGCGAAGCCTGCCGCACCGTCGCAGACGATCTATGGCAAGCCGTTCCACGGGAACGTCACGCCCATGCGCGAGCTGTCGCAGGACAGCGACGTCGGCCGCGTCATCGTCGAGGGCCGCGTGTTCGCCGTGAACCACAAGGAGCTCAAGAAGCGCAATGCGTGGGTCGTGAATTTCGACATGACGGACTACACCGGCTCCATCCGCGTGAACCGCTTTATGGAGGCCGATCAGGCCAAGCCACTCATCGACGCCATCCAGAAGCCCGGCAAGTGGCTGCGCGTGCAGGGCTTCATCAGCTTCAGCCGGTTTGAAAACGACATCGTGCTCGAGCCGCTGGCCGTGCAGGCCGCGGAGGCGCCCGTCCGCGTGGATACCGCGCCGGAAAAGCGCGTGGAGCTGCACCTTCACACGACAATGTCCATGATGGACGCCCTGACGAAGACAGGCGAGGCGGTTGCTACGGCTGCCCGCTGGGGCCACCGCGCCATTGCCATCACGGACCACGGCGTTGCCTCGTCGTTCCCGGCTGCCCTGAACGCCTCAAAGAACAAGGTGGCGGGGACGGACCAGAACATCAAGATCCTCTATGGCTGCGAGGGCTATTATGTCAATGACGTGGACGACCGCATCGCCGTCCACGGGACGGCAAGCCTGCCGCTGGACGGCGAGTTCGTCGCCTTCGACCTTGAGACCACGGGCCTTTCGGCTCAGCACGACGAGATCACGGAGATCGGCGCCGTTATCCTGCGCGGCGGGCAGGTCGTCGATACGTTCCAGGCCTTCGTGAACCCCGGCCGCTCCATCCCGCAGAAGATCGTCGACCTTACGGGCATCACGGACGCCATGGTGGCGGACGCACCGCTCATTTCTCAGGTGCTGCCGGAATTTCTGGCCTTCTGCGGTGGGCGCGTGCTGTGTGCGCATAATGCCGATTTCGATGTCGGCTTCCTGACGGCGGCGGCCGAGCGGCTCGGTCTGCCGTTCGATCCGACGTATCTCGATACGCTCATCTTTGCACAGAATCTGATGCCGCAGCTGACGAATCACAAGCTCGATACCGTGGCCAATGCGCTCAGCCTGCCGGATTTCAACCATCACCGTGCCTCGGACGATGCGCTGACATGCGGCTACCTCTACCTGCGCTTTGCCAAAATGCTGCAGGAGCGCGGCCTGCACGACATTCAGGATATCAATGCGGACATGCTCTCCCTGCGTGCCGGAAGCCGCATCACGAACCGCCATGCCCGCCACATCCTGCTGTTTGCCAAGAATCAGATGGGCCTGCGTAATCTGTATCGCCTGATCTCGGATTCCAACCTGAAATATTTCAAGCGCACGCCGCGCATCCCAAAGTCAGAGCTTATCCGATTCCGTGAGGGTCTCATTATCGGCTCGGCCTGCGAGGCAGGCGAGCTGTTCCAGGCCATTGTGGCCCACAAGAGCCACGCGGAGCTCAAACGCATCGCTTCGTTCTACGATTTCCTTGAGATCCAGCCCCTGAGCAACAACCGCTTCATGCTGGCCAAGGGTATCGCGGAGAGCGACGAGGAACTGCGCGAGTTCAACCGCACCGTCGTCCGGCTGGGTGAGGAGCTGGGAAAGCCCGTCTGCGCGACGGGCGACGTCCACTTCCTGAACCCGGAGGACGAGATCTATCGCCGCATCCTGCTGGCCACGAAGGGCTTTGAGGACTGCGACCGCGAAAATCCGCTCTATTTCCGCACGACGGACGAGATGCTCGAGGAATTCTCCTACCTTGGCCCGGAAAAGGCCTATGAGGTCGTTGTGAAGAACCCGAACCACATCGCCGACATGTGCGAAACCGTCCGCCCCGTACCGCATAACCTGTTTGCGCCGAAGATCAAGAACTCCGTCGAGGACCTGAAATCGCTGGTCTACGGCAAGCTGCACCGTCTGTACGGCGATAATCCGCCCGAGATCGTTACGAAACGTGTTGAGACCGAGCTGGGAGACATTATCAACTGCCATTACGACGTCATTTACATGTCTGCACAGAAGCTCGTGCAGAATTCCCTGGAGCACGGCTACCTCGTCGGATCCCGCGGCTCCGTTGGCTCGTCGCTCGTGGCCTTCATGTCCGGCATCACCGAGGTCAACTCGCTGCCGCCGCATTATCGCTGCCCCGAATGCAAATACTGCACCTTCGACGTTCCGGATGGCATCAACTGCGGGGCCGACTTGCCGGATGCCGTCTGCCCGCAGTGCGGCGCGAAGCTCGATAAGGACGGCTTCAACATCCCGTTTGAGACGTTCCTTGGCTTCGGCGGTGACAAGGTCCCGGATATCGACCTGAACTTTTCAGGCGAATACCAGTCACGCGCCCATCAGTACTGTATCGAAATGTTCGGAGCGAGCCATGTGTTCCGTGCGGGCACGATCGGCACGGTCGCAGAGAAAACGGCCTACGGTTATGTGAAAAAATATCTGGCCGAGCGAAACCTGACCGTCAGCCGCGCGGAGGAGAACCGCCTTGCAGCGGGCTGCGTCGATGTGCGCCGCACGACGGGACAGCATCCAGGCGGCCTTGTCGTCATCCCGCAGGAAAATGAGATCTGGGATTTCTGCCCGGTGCAGCACCCTGCGGACGACATCCATACCGATATCATCACGACGCATTTTGAATATCACTCCATGGAGGAAAACCTTCTGAAGCTCGATATGCTTGGACACGATGACCCGACGATGATCCGCATGATGGAGGATATGACGGGAGTCGATGCCCAGAAGATCCCGCTCGACGACAAGGACACGATGTCCATCTTCGTTTCAAGCAAGGTGCTCGGCTATGAGCATGACAAGATCCTGACGGAGGTCGGCACGGTCGGCATTCCGGAATTCGGCACGAGCTTCACCCGCGGGATGCTCATGGACACCAAGCCGACACAGTTCGACACGCTCATCCGCCTTTCCGGATTCTCCCACGGCACGGATGTTTGGCTCGGCAACGCGAAGGATCTGATCCTGAGCGGCACGGCCTCTGTCAATCAGGCTATCGGCTGCCGCGACGATATCATGCTCTATCTCATCAAGTGCGGTCTGCCGGAGAAGCGTGCCTTCAAATTCATGGAGTCCGTCCGAAAGGGCGCGATCCACAAGGGCAAGGCGTGGCCGGAGGGCATTGTGGAGGAGATGCGCGAGCATCAGGTGCCGGAATGGTACATCGAATCCTGCAAAAAGATCAAATACCTCTTTCCGAAGGCGCACGCGGCGGCCTACGTCATGATGGCCTTCCGCATCGCGTGGTTCAAGGTACATCACCCGCTGGCGTTTTATGCGGCCTATTTCTACCGCCGCAGTCAGAAGGACGGCTTCGACGCCGTGATGATGACGCATGGCATCGAGACTGTGAAGGAGCACATCAAGCGCATCAACGCCGATCCGGACCATTCTGACAAGGAAGAAGATTTGCTGACGACGCTCGAAGTCTGCTATGAATTCTATCTGCGCGGCTTCACGTTCGACAATATTGACCTTTACGCCTCGCATGCCACAAAATTCCTCATCCGGGACGGCAGGCTCCTCCCGCCGTTCGTTTCTGTTTCCGGCCTCGGCGAGTCTGCTGCCTGGGACATCATGGAGGGCCGCGAGGGCAAGCACTTTGTCTCCATCGAGGAATTCTCTGCCGCCTGCCCAAAGGTGTCCAAGACTCATATCGAGAACCTGAAGCAGGCGGGCGCATTCGGCGACCTGCCGGATACGAGCCAGATCACCCTGTTCTGAGCATGCGTTCGCGATCGGTGAATTGCGTTCGGCACGCCGCGGAAAGAGGTTGCCATTTTCACCAAAGCCTGTTATAATAACTCAACACGAAACTACTAAACTGCAGCACCGCTGTGTAGTGCTGCAAAATAAAGAAGGGAGCTTATTTCCATGCAGAAGCTTGATAAGCAGTTTCATATCCATTGTGTCGAAGGCGATGTTGGCCGCTATTGCCTGCTGCCCGGCGATCCGGGCCGCTGCGAGTCCATCGCAAAGCTGTTCGACAACCCCGTGCATGTTGCCCAGAATCGTGAGTATAATATCTACACCGGTACGCTCCTCGGCGAGAAGGTCAGCGTCTGCTCCACCGGCATCGGCGGCCCGTCCGCGTCCATCGCCATGGAGGAGCTGCACAACATCGGTGCGGACACGTTCATCCGCGTCGGTACCTGCGGCGGCATCAACCTGAAGGTCCAGTCCGGCGATATCGTCGTTGCGACGGGAGCCATCCGCTTTGAGCACACGTCTCAGGAATATGCGCCGCTCGAGTATCCGGCCGTTGCCAACCTTGATGTGACCAATGCCCTGCGTCAGGCTTCGCTCGCCATGGGCAAGCAGACGCATGTCGGCGTCGTGCAGTGCAAGGACGCATTCTACGGCCAGCACAGCCCGGCGAAGATGCCCGTCTCCTATGAGCTGCTGCAGAAATGGGAAGCCTGGAAGCGCCTCGGCGTTCTGGCAAGTGAGATGGAGTCCGCCGCGCTGTTCGTCGTGGCAGATGCGCTGGGCTGCCGCTGCGGTTCCTGCTTCCATGTTATCTGGAATCAGGAGCGCGAGGCTGCCGGTCTCGACCAGAACATGAGTGAGGACACGAGCGCCGCCGTCCGCGTCGGCGTCGAGGCCATGAAGCTCCTCATCGCGCAGGATCTGGCAAAATAATCGTTCCCGCTGCGGAACAAATGCAGAGAAGACCCGTCTAATGAGCATCAGGGGGTGAAGACCATGGGAAAATACTGGTGGGTGACATGGATCAAGGTCCTTGCACTCACGGCGGTTTTCGCCGTTGTCATCGTGCTGGGCTATCAGCAGGTGAAAAAGAGCGTTGCGGATTATCTGGTCGACGCACCGGCGGATGCCAAGCTGACGGACAAGCTGAATCTGGAGGACATGGTGTTTGACTACGCTGGAGAATTTGTGGACCGCATGATGGAGGAATCCGAGCAGATCCGCAATGCCATCACCGAGCCGCTGGCCTGACATCGATCTTGCAAGATCTTACAAAACGACCTGCACCGGGGGCGCGACAGCGCTCCCGGTGCTTTTGACTGTCAAAGAACCTGCCCAGCCGAAAATTACGGAGGGAAGGATAGTGTGAAAGGAAACCGTCAGGGTGTCCTTTCACGTTCAATCACCCGCCGCAGCG
>ERZ791908.788-NODE-788-length-27242-cov-4.306102_pt1 | contig 27242 bp, 20 predicted proteins | sample MGYA00510144_ERZ791908 | MGnify/ENA primary metagenome ERZ791908 (study PRJEB30046, sample SAMN00792105) | human gut metagenome | study: EMG produced TPA metagenomics assembly of the A metagenome-wide association study of gut microbiota in type 2...
TCTTCTTGACGGGGAGCAGTTCACTTCAGCGTCGTGGAAGGGTGGGGTTCTTATTTTCTGAAAACAAAGGCTATCATACATTTTCACCTCTGAATGTTGCTGCGAGCAGTATCTTTATACTGCCTGCGGCATATTTTTTACGCTTGCTTGATGCAGATGTGAAGAATATGCATATTCAATATGAAACAGTTTCGCTATCGCAAAACGTAATAGTATGTTAATGTATTGTCAGACAGAAGATACAGTACGCGGCAGAGAGGAGGCATAGCATGCGGTATCGGATCATCACCAACAATCGCAAGGCAAGGAATGCGTTTGCAGGTATCCATAATCTGGAGGTGGTTTTTCTGGAGGGCGAGGGTTACCGGGATGTCCTGGTAGAAGTCCGCTCGCTGGTCCAGCAGGGATGGCACTTAATCACTCATCCGCTGGCGAGCAACCTCAAGCCGATGCAGTGTCCGTATAAAACCGTGATTGTATCAGAATCAGAATGTGCGGGAACATTCCTTGAAGATGAAGAGATGATCGAACGCAGCATTGAGGCCGTGGACAAACTGACCGGGGGAAGAATCGAACTTCCGGACTGGCCGGAAAAGATCCTGTCCGATTATCAGACAGTTGACCTTGCTGTTGTGAAATCTGCGATGGAGCGGTCACTGCTGCAGCAGAACATTTCTGCGGGACGGTAGCTGGCTGCCGCAGCGAGGGCAAAGGCTTCCCTTGCAAGGGGATATTTGTCGTAAAATAATATACAAAATATTCATAATCATATGATATATAAACGCGTTTAAATAATATTAGTGATCACTGCAACGGGAAAAAGCAAAATAGGAAAAATGCAGAATCAGGAGGTGCTGAGTAATGAAACTCGAGCTTGGAAAAGTCCATGTGCAGGACGTCCGATTTGGAGAAATAACAGAAATTCGGGACAAGGTGCTGTACATTCAGGCAGAAGAACTGGAACAGGAAATCTTGAAAGATGACCGGCTTCAAGGCTGTAAAGTTGAGCTGGCAAAGCCGGGAGAATCGGTGCGAATCACACCAGTAAAGGATGTTATAGAGCCACGGCTGAAGATGGACAGCGATAGCTGCATATTCCCGGGAATAATGGGAAAGGTAAAAGAAGTAGGCAGCGGAACGACGTACTGCATGGACGGCGTTTGTGTTGTCACGGTCGGAAAGATCGTCGGCTTTCAGGAGGGTGTCATCGATATGAGCGGTCCGGCGGCAGAATACTGCCCGTTTTCTCAGACACTGAATGTCTGCATCGTCATGGAGCCTGTGGACGGCCTGGAAACTCATGTCTATGAGGCGGCCGGAAGAATGGCAGGGCTGACTGCTGCGACGTATCTTGCGAAGACGCTCGCCGATCAGGTGCCGGACGAGGTAGAGACGTATGAGACAAAGCCGCTTCTGGAGCAGGCGGCGCAGTACCCGGATCTTCCGAAAGTGGGATATATCCACATGCTGCAGTCTCAGGGACTTCTTCATGATACCTATTACTACGGCGTTGATGCTAAGCAGATCGTGCCGACGGTGATGTATCCGACAGAGATCTTTGACGGAGCAATTGTGTCCGGAAACTGCGTAGCGCCGTGCGATAAGGTGACAACGTATCATCATGAACACAACCCGGTTATCGAGGATTTATATAAGCAGCACGGAAAAACACTTAACTTCATGGGTGTTATTCTGACCAACGAGAATGTATTTCTGATGGATAAGGAACGCCACTCCGATATGACCGCCAAACTTTGTGAATATCTGGGTCTGGACGGCGTACTTCTCACAGAAGAGGGATACGGAAATCCGGATACCGACCTGATGATGAATTGCCGGAAAGTATCGCAGAAGGGAGTCAAGGTCGTCATTATCACGGACGAGTTCCCGGGACGCGATGGGAAGTCGTACTCTCTTGCAGACGTCTGCGATGAGGCAGACACCATGATTTCATGCGGAAACGGAAATATTGTCATTCATTTTCCTGCCATGGACCGCGTGATCGGAACGCAGGAATTCATCGAAATGCAGATCGGCGGCTGGGTCGGCTGCAAGGACGAAGACGGCGGGTTCGACGCGGAAATCCAGATTATCATCGCGTCTACCATCGCAAATGGCTATAACAAACTGTGCGCAAGAGGATTTTAGGGACAAAGGGAGAAGGTGCAAGATCATGAAAAAAAGAATCGTACATTACATCAATCAGTTCTTTGCCGGAATCGGCGGCGAGGAGAAAGCCGATATTGAGCCTTTTTCCAGAGACGGCGCACTGGGGCCGGGAACGGCCTTTCAGAAGCGGTTCGGGGAGGATGCAGAAATCGTCGGAACCATTGTCTGTGGAGATAATTATTTCGGATCCAATATCGACAAGGGCGTTGTACCGCAGCTCCTGGAGATGATTAAGACTTATCAGCCGGACGGATTTATCGCGGGACCGGCATTTAATGCGGGCCGCTATGGTACCGCCTGCGGAACCATAGCCAAGGCCGTGCAGGATGAACTGCAGATTCCCGTCGTCAGCGGAATGTATGAGGAGAATCCGGGAACCGATATGTTCAGAAAAGATCTCTACATTATTAAGACAGGTGATTCTGCAGCAGGAATGAGAAAAGCCGTGCCGAAGATGGCAGATCTGCTTCTGAAAATGCTGAAGAGTGAGGAAATCCAGGGCCCGGATAAAGAAGGCTACCATGAGCGCGGCATCCGTGTGAACTATTTCAACGACCGCAGAGGTTCAGAACGGGCGGTAGAGCTTCTGGTCAGAAAGATCAAAGGAGAAGAGACCTGGACCGATTATCCGATGCCGAAGATCGACCGTGTTGATCCGGCTCCTCCGATTAAGGATCTGAGCCATGCAAAAATTGCCCTGGTCACATCTGGAGGAATCGTTCCACAGGGAAATCCGGACCATATCGAATCGTCATCCGCGACGAAATGGGGAAAATATTCCATTGCGGGCATGGATCATGCAGATAAGAAGGACTTTATGACGGTTCACGGCGGATATGACCGTGCCTTCATTACCGAAGATCCGGATCTGTGCATCCCGGTCGATGCTCTCAGAAATCTGGAAAAAGAAGGCGTGATCGGTGAACTGACCGATTATTTCCTGACCACAACCGGAACGGGAACATCCACCAATAACGCAAAAAGATTTGCTGAAGAATACGTGCCAATGCTGAAAGAAGACGGCGTAGACGGCGTTCTCCTGGTCAGCACCTGAGGAACCTGCACACGATGCGGTGCATCGATGGTAAAAGAAATTGACCGTGCAGGCATCCCGGTGACCCATATCTGCACAGTCGTGCCGATTTCTCTCACGATCGGAGCCAACAGGATCGTTCCGGCTGTCGGAATCCCGTATCCGCTGGGCGACCCGAATCTCGGAGAGAAGAAGAGCTATGAAATCCGTGAGGGCCTGGTCAGAAGAGCGCTTCACGCACTGACCGTACCAGTAGACAAGCAGACCGTTTTCGAAGGGGATGATCAGTAGATCGGAGGCGGTTCTCAATGAAGAAAATTGGTAAAAGTCTCGGATTCTGCGGATCCTGTATCGCCTTCTACATCGGAGCCGGTTTTGCAACGATGCAGGAAGTCATGCAGTATGAAGCATCCTATGGCAGCAGATTCGGCCTGGTCATCATGACGGCCGCGCTGATCTATATCTATACAGATATATCCTTTGCCGTAAACGGAAACCGCTTCCATCTGGAACACGGTACAGATATCTTTCAGCATTACTGCGGAAAATATATCGGGACCTTCTTTAAATGGTTTTCTGTCGTGTTCTGCTATCTCTGCTACATCGTCATGTGCGGAGGAGCTAATTCCACGGCATCCCAGCAGTGGGGACTTCCATCCGGTGTCGGCGCGGCAATCCTGATGATCGCTGTCATCGCCACGGTCGTATTTGGTCTGGACAGCATTCTGAATACCCTGAGTAAGATCGGGCCAGTGATTATCGTTGTCCTGCTGATCGTGTCCATCGCGGCCTGCGTAAAGGGCGCCGGAAATTTCCAGGAGAACCTCAGGGCTGTGGACAGCGGAAAATACCATCTGACACAGGTGGGAAACGGAAATCCATTCGCATCCGGAGCCTCATACGGCGGTTTCGTTGTCATCTGGTTCTCCTCTTTTCTCTGTGAGATCGGTGCCAAAAACCGCCTGAAAGAGGTCCGGGCAGGAATTCTGAGTTCTGCGCTGTTCATCTTCGGTGTTGCCGTTCTCTGCTGTATTGCTCTGATTTCTCATATTGATCAGCTTGCACACGCAGATATCCCGGCACTGATTCTCGCCGGACTGATCAGCCCGTGGTTCTCACAGATTCTTGCAGTGATTGTCTTCTGCGGAATTTACACAACTTCCGTGCCGCTTCTCTGGACCAGCGTCGGAGCTCTTGCAGACGACAAAAGCCGAAAGTACAAGCTGCTGACGGTAATTTTAGGGATCGCCGGCTTCGTGATTGCCTGCTTCTTCCCGTATAAGACCCTGGTCAACGTGTTCTACGGACTGAACGGCTATCTCGGTTTCCTGCTGATTGCCTTTATGATCGTGCAGGATATCAGAAGACGGGGAATTTTATCTGGGAAATCTGAACGAAAGCAGAATGAAGAGGAAAAAGCAGCGTAAATAGATATTCATACAGGAATCAGTCATACTTTATTCTGACTGCCAGACCCGGGATTCTCTTATTGAGGACCCGGGTCTGATTTTTGCCGCAGCATGCCATATTGACGATGCCGCAGCCCGACTATATTATTAAGAGAGGAGGTCTTTAGAGATGAAAGATATACGAACGGAAATCATAGAAACGGTACAGAAAGAATATGAGACAGGTCTTGTGACCATGTATGAGGGGAATGCATCTGCCCGAGTCGGGGACCGCGTCTATATTACACCGTCCCATGTCGCAAAACCGGATTTGACGGAAGATATGATGATTGAAACGGATCTTCAGGGAAATATCCTGAGAAAGAAAGAGGGACTGAAGGCATCGTCCGAGCTGATGATGCATCTTGAAGTTTACCGCCTCAGAGATGATGTTCAGGCCATCGTGCACAACCACAGTGTATTTACGACTGCATTTGCGATTGACGGAATGGACATTCAGTCAGATGCTCTGACAGAGATCAATCTGACCTTTGGGAAGATTCCCTGCATCCCATACGGCAGGCCGGGAACCCCGCACATTTACGAGCACTTTAAGGATTATCTGAAGGATTATCCTGCAGTGCTGCTGGCCAACCACGGACTTCTTACATTCGGAAAGACCCTCAGAGAGGCATATTCCATGGCGGAAGCTGCAGAGAACATTGCGAAGACCCTGTATGTGGCGAAACAGCTGGGGAAAGCAGCTGATCTTCCGGAAGATGAGCTGAAGCAGCTGAGAAAATAGAGCAGGAGCGATGAAGAGGAGAGTATGATGAAAAATATGAAAAGGAAGTTAGCGGCAGCTGCGATGGGATCTCTGCTTGCTGCGGTTTCCGCTTTTCCGACATTTGCGGATACCTTTACTACAGATGAAGGGGCGGTTTTCCGGGGATCGGATGTAACGAGCAGCGCCAAACTTCAGGCTGCAATCGACTATCATCTTTTCACTCAGCCGGATGGAAGCCTGTATAAAGGAAGCGGACAGTGCTGGGGCTATGCAGAACGGGTCAGAAGTCTGCTGGGATCCGGTGGGGTGCAGAAAACTTATCAGATCCTGCTGACCAGGAGCAATCTTCTGAAGGCCGTAAAAGGCTGCCGTCCAGGTACGCATTTAAGAATCACGAGTGGGAAGACACCCGCGAAGAGTTCATACCAGCATTCGGTTTCTGTTTATAAATGTACGGACGATACAATTTACTGGTCTAATGGAAATGAGCATAATCAGAATCATGTTTACTATCATGTCACCAGTACGGCGGATTTCAGTGACTGGTGGTCCGGACTCGGCTTTCGTTATATTCAGTTTGTGATTCAGCCGGCAGCGGCGGCATCTCAGAATAAGGCGGAAGCGGGTGCATATGCAGATCCGCAGAATGGCTGCCTGGATGTCGCATGGCCGTCGGTTCGTGGTGCATCACGTTATGTACTGTATCGCAGCTCCAAGAAAAACGGTCCGTATAAAAAGATCCTTACAACGAAAAAGCTGGAGTATACCGACAATAAGGCAGATTACGGTGTCCGGACTTATTACAGGGTGAAGGCGCAGCTGCGCAGAGGAAGCAGTATGAGTTCCCCATGTTCTGCTGTCCGCAGGCTGCAGGCACCGGTCGTTACGACTTCGACAGATTCTTCTGCCGGTACCGTGACTTTCTCCTGGAAGGCTGTGCCGGGAGCAGAAAAATATGTGATTTATCATGCGGATGACAGAAGAGATTTTGGATACGGCTTTTATACAGAAGACAAGGCTGGAGAAACCACTGCGCTTTCCTGGACTGTTCCTGCAGAAAGCTATGTCTATTTCACATACCAGATCTGTGCTGTCGGAAGCAATCCGAAAGCTGCGTCGCTGAAAACCGGCGCGACGGCAGTATATGCACAGAACGATACGGATGATGATGCGAGTATTGATGAATAATTAATAAGCAGAACGTGAATAAGGTGGAAGTGAAACTTCCGGAAATGAATGAGATATTGTAACTGAAAAAGATTATGACTGAAGAAACCGGGTTCCAGAAAGCCGTACAGCATCCTTGGAATCCGGTTTTTAAATGGGATTAATGATCTGATTTTTCCCTTCTTTAGAAGAACACCTTCAGTACGAAGCTTCCGATGAATACGGAAGTGATGGTTACGGTGACGAATCCGGCAACGAGCATCTTCGGCATCAGAACGTTGTAGAGTGCCTGATGTTCCATGTCATTCTTTGCAAGGGCGTCGCAGACGTCGTTGGTCAGGATCATGGTGTTCGGGAATCCGAATGTGCAGGTCAGTCCCAGGGCAATGGCCAGGCTTGCCGGCATCTTGATGATGCGGGACAGGAGCAGTCCAGTAACAACCGTTCCGAAAATGCCCAGAACCATGACGACGATGATCGGGCGGATATAGCCTAAGAACATATGCGGAGTGACGCCGACGTAATTTCCGAACAGTACGCAGGCAGCCAGGAAAGTGACGATTCCGGCAGATTCCGTGTGGTCCAGAGTTCCCTTCGGAAGAAATCCGGTTTCAACAGCAGCCCATCCCAGAATGATGGAGATGACGAAAGGATGAATGGCTCCGCCAACCAGGTTGGAAAGAAATGCTGCCAGGGAAGAAATCAGACCGACTTTCAGGAGTGTTACCGGAACACGGTCCAGCATCTGCGGCATCTGCAGAAGTTTGCGCTGTGCTACTGGCGCCGCGGCGGCTGCCAGTACCGGAGAATCCCCGTTCGGGCCGGCAGCTCTCTGCGCTTTTCCCGGGAGAAGTCCCGGATCTTTCTTTTCCTCGATGCCGTCATTGGCCCATTTTCTGACGTTTTCCGGGTCTTTCAGGAAATTCTTCGCGTATTTTCTCAGATAGTGGGAGCAGACCGGCTGTCCGAAGAAGCTCTGGGCCATGCTCAGAATCGTGAAGAAACCGACGACGGCGGTGAGTCCGCGGGGCTTCAGAACGGACGTAAACATCAGGACGACGGCGCTTCCTCCTGCATATACTGCAGATCCTACATAGGCGTACTGCGGGTTGATGAGAAGCGGTCCGACGAGCAGGATAATCGCTGTGGAAACCGCCAGCCCTGCGAGGCAGATGATGATGGTCTTGATCTGCCGTTTCATCTCCGGTGTGTCAATGGTGGTGCCCAGCATGGTGATCATCAGTGTGACAGCCATCATGCCGAATCCGCCAATGGTGGACTGGCTGAAGGTGTTTTTCGGAATCAGGCCGATCCATAATCCGATCAGAACGATCGCTCCCCGCGCGACCGAGGATGGGAATTTTGCTTTGGTAACGGCTGCGATAACATCGCCGGCTGCGTAGATCAGCAGGACGATGGTCAGTGCGTAAATAGCGCTCATAATAAATTCTCCTTATTTTACAGGTTATGTTCTGAACTGCCGTCTGGAAGGCGGTTCAGGGATTTCCTCTGTCGACAGTTTCCGTTTTCCCGGAGGAGGGGAATCCAGTTTTCTCCTTGCCCGGGGGGATTTTGTCCGTGCATCAGTGTTCCTGAAGGAAGCGGTATGCGCTCTGGCAGTAAACCGCAGCTCCGACTGGGAGGGCGTCCTCATCGAACAGGACTTTCGGATTGTGGTGGGTGACGTCCGGGCCTGCGAGAGAGCCGGTTCCGATGTGGAAGTAGACGGACGGCACGCGGCTGGCGACGGCGGTGAAGTCCTCTGTTCCGCCGAATTCATGAAGCTCTTCGACCATGTCATCTCCGAGCATTTCTCTGAGATAGTCCGGGATGCAGCTGCACAGCTCCGGGTCGTTATACATCGGCGGCATGCCGTAGACAAAATCGACCTCGGCTCTGCCTCGGAAAGCAAGGGCGATTCCCTCACTGATTTCCTTCACACGTTGTTTCAGGAAGTCCCGGCGTTCCTGGGAAGCCGCGCGGACGGAGGCTTCCATGACGCAGCTGCCGGCTTCCGTATTGCAGCTGTCGCCGCCGTGAATCATGCCCACCAGCACGATGGAGCGTTCGACGTTGGACACCGGCAGTTCAGTTCTTCAAGCCCCGTGATGATGTGGGCCGCGATGTTGATGGCGTCGATGCCGGTCTCCGGGGACGCGCCGTGAGCCTGCTTTCCATGCACCGTGATTCGGATGCAGTCACCGGAAAACGTTGAATATCCGGATTTATAGGTGATCTTTCCGACCTTGGAAATCGGACCGTGGCCGGAAGAAGTGTGCAGACCCACCGCAAGGTCGACCTGCGGGTTTTCCAGAAGTCCGTTATCGATCATTTCCTGTGCGCCGCCCAGGACCTCTTCCCCCGGCTGGAACATGAACTTGACGCGGCCCTTCAGCTCGCTTTCATGCTGCTTCAGGATTTTCGCCGCCGCCAGAAGCATGGCCGTGTGCAGGTCGTGGCCGCAGGAGTGGCAGTTCCCATTCTCTGCCGCAAAGGGAAGGCCGGTCTGCTCTTTCATCGGAAGCGCGTCCATGTCGCCCCGGAGAAGAATGACCTTTCCGCCATTTCCACAGACGGCTGTGACGCCGGATTTTCCGCATCTCTGCGGCTCATATCCATAAGATTTCAGCTGATCGATGACGAATGCGCTGGTCTTCGGAAGGTCCAGCCCCAGTTCCGCGAACTGGTGCAGGGCGCGCCGGTTCTTTACGATCTCCTCTTTCATATTCTCGGTTTCTTTCAGAAAATCAATCATTCCATCCTCCAATCTTGTTCGCTTCTGCCTGTTGGCGGACAGAATAAGTGGTTTTCTCATCACAGCCTTTTCTGGTTTTCGTTTGGACAAAAAGAAAAATCCCAAGAGGAAAACGCTCTGTTTTCCTCTTGGGACGAAATTTCGAAAATCCGCGGTGCCACCCAGTTTGATCAGCTGAATACAATAACTCAGCGATCCTCTCATCCGCATACCAACATATACGCTGCCCTGTACGATTGCAGATTCGTCGAGGCATACTCTCCAGCCGGCCATGATGAATTGGTCATTTCCCGGATTTCACCCCGCCCTCAAAAGCCCATTCAGCTGCAGTTTCCGCGCCGCAATCTCAGCATCTGCGGCTCTCTGTACCTTCCCGTGCAGCTTACTCACTCTTTCTCAACGGTTTATCTGTGATGAACTTGTGCATATAACTTAACATTGATCGTGAAATATGTCAAGGAAAAATATGGATTTTTGTGGAAACACACAATTATTAGGAGGAGCAGGGTAGATTGTAATGGGAAGGAGAAAATAATCTCCATATGCTGTTCACAAATACATGCATCGGATGGGTATAATAAATGTGTTGGAATTTAAATGAAAAGGAGTGAACAACATTGGCTAACAGTATGACAAAAGAACGCAAATACGAGCGTTTGAATTGTTTTGCGCCGCCGGAGAAGATTGTTTCCGAGCGGAAATATAATCTGATTCTGGGAGGCACGATTCTCTACGGACTGTTGATTAATGTACTGATGTGCCGGTATTTTCCTGCGGTTCAGCTGGCCGAGTCGGTCGGAACTCTGGGTCTGTTCATCGGATATATCGCGCTGACGATTGCAGGAGTGGTGATTTCCGCGTCGTCGAAGAATGCGGGAGTCAGCTTCCTGGGTTATAACCTCATCGTCCTGCCGATCGGTGTGATGGTGACGATTCTAGTGACGGCCTATGGCGGACTCCGTTCATCGGTCGTGATTTCCGCCTTCTGGTACACCGGCGTGATTACACTGATCATGTGCGCGGCAGCGGCGGCCTTCCCGAGATTCTTTGCAAGAATCGGAGGCTTCCTGTTCTCGGCGCTGATCGGGCTCATGGTCGTCGGATTTCTGACCTGGCTGATTCCGGGAATGACATCATTTTACTCGATTGCAGGCGCAGTGATTTTCAGCCTGTATATCGGCTATGACATGTTCCGTTCGCAGGTTTATCCAAAGACCGCAGACAACGCGGTGGATTGTGCGGTAGATATCTATCTGGATATCATCAACCTGTTCATCATGCTGCTGCAGATTTTCGGTAACAGAGATAATTAATCGAAGTAGAAAAGGATAACTGAATAAGGAAATAAAAGGAAACTGCCATCTGAAGCGGTAAAAATGACTTCAGATGGCAGTTTTTTCAACGTTTATAGGAATTTCTGCTTCTTTGATTCAGTTCGTGGCCGCATCTCCCTGCAATTCCTTCAACAACCATCCTTGTGTAGTGAAAGAGGGTATCGTAAATCAGATAGCCGAAAACGATGGCGATGCAGACAGCGAACAGGGATCCCAGCTGCTTTTCAGCCGTTGCTTTATTTCCTGTCACCAGGCCGTACATGGAATAGTAGAGCGGGGCTCCGGGATACAGGGGAAAGGCGCAGGCAGAAGTAAAAATCGTGGACGGTGCCTTCTTGACTCTGGACATGACGGTCGCGTAAAGCGCAACGAACATGGCCCCGATGGTGGTTGCGGCGAAGCTGTTCGGGATGACGGCGTACACGCCCAGATAGACCAGCCAGGTAAAGAAAGAGCCGATGGCGCAGTCGAGAACCTGCCGGCCCCGGACACCGAAAAGCAGGGTAAATCCCGTGCAGCCGACGGTGCAGGATATCAATTGTATTGGTATGCTGGGATTCAGCCCCATGGATTTCCTCCTTTTTCTGATAATTGACTGTTTAGGCAGAAGCTGAGACAGCTGGCTCTGTACTCGCCGTTATCTGTCCCTGCTTTCTGTGTAAGTACTGCGGAAGGCCTGAATTCAGATTTCTGTATGACGGTTTGATGTAAGACCGCTCAGCGAAGCGGGGGCGGTTAAGTTATAAATGGAAAAAAGGAATCCTGCCGGGGCAGATCTGCTGTTCCATGAAATAAATGACTCGTCTGATCATCATAAGAGGACCTTCCATCATCTATTCTGAGTATATCAAGTTCTGCCCTCTGCGGCAACGATTCCTTTTTTCGTTATACCTGAGAGGTTTATAATGTAGTTTTCAATCTATTTACTGCGGAGCAGTGCTTTGTTTTTCCGCCCGAGTAGTAAAGAGGGCGGAAATTTGACAGCTTGCCCGTGTGTATTTTGTCAGAGGATCGCTTATTTCGCGCTCTGCATCTCAATGGATTTCTCCGTGCATGCCTGAACGCCCTCGATTACCGCTGTACGCAGGCCCATCTCCTCGAGTGTGCGGACTGCGGCGATGGTTGTTCCGGCAGGGGAGCTTACCATATCCTTCAGGACTCCCGGATGCAGGCCGGTCTCCATCAGCATCTTGGCGGTTCCGTAAACGGTCTGCTCAGCGAATTCATAGGCTGTCGCTCTCTGCATTCCGCCCAGAACTGCTGCGTCTGCCATAGCCTCAATGAACATGCAGACATATGCCGGGCCGCTTCCGCTGACTCCGGTTACGACGTCGAACAGGTTTTCCGGCATGAGCTCAGCTTTACCGAATCCTCTGAGGATCTTCAGAGCGAGCTGTGCTTCCTCGTCCGTAACATACTCATTCGGGCAGGCAGCAGCCATGCCTTCACCGACCTGAGCCGGAGTGTTCGGCATAACGCGGACAATTTTGACCGGCTTATGGTCAAAGGCGTCTGCCAGGTAGTCCAGGGTTCTTCCTGCGCCGATGCTGATGAACAGCTGATTTTCGCGGACGTGATCCTTGATGCCGTCGATCATGGAAGCGTAGTACTGCGGCTTGATCGCGAAGAATACGACGTCACAGTTCTTCAGAACTTCCAGATTGTCGGCGGTGACATTGATGCCGTTGGCTTCCTTTGTCTTCTGGCGGCCGGCTTCAACAGGGTCAGCGCCCCAGATGTCCTCAGGCTTGAAGAGGCCGTTCTTGATGATGCCTCCCATCATTGCGTTTGCCATAACTCCGCATCCGATAAATCCTAATTTCATTGGTCTTTCTCCTCCTATAACTTATACTTATATAGTTTATAGCTGACAAAAATGAACTGCGCAAGGGGGCAATCCCAGAGGGACTGCCCTGTACGCGTGACTGATCTCTTTCTGTTTCCCTTAGAAGGACTGCTCTGTACGCGCGATGATTTCATCCTGCAGCGGCTTGTCCAGGTTGTGGAAGTAGTCACTGTATCCGGCAACGCGGACGATCAGATCCTTATATTCCTCCGGATGAGCCTGTGCGTCCAGCAGAGTCTGTCTGTCGATGACATTGAACTGAATGTGGTGTCCGTCCATAGCGAAGTAGGAGCGGATCAGGCTGGCCATGTTATCCAGCCCTTTTTTTCCGGCAACAACGCTCGGAGTGAACTTCTGATTCAGCAGGGTTCCGCCGGTGGAGCAGTGGTCCATCTTGGCGCAGGACTTGATGACTGCGGTCGGGCCGTGGGTATCTGCGGATTTCTCCGGGGAGATGCCTTCAGATACCGGCTTGTGGGCGAGGCGTCCGTTGGCGGTTGCGTTCAGGACATCGCCGAAGTAAACGTGGCAGGTAGTCGGGAGCATATCGATGTGATAGCTTCCGCCGCAGACGGTCTTTCTGCCGGTTACGGTGTCGCGGTAGGCCTTGAAGACATCCTGCATGATGCCGTCCGCGTAGTCATCGTCGTTTCCATACTTCGGGGAACGGTCGTGAACCATGCGGAAGACATCGTCGTGGCCTTCATAGTTATCATCCATGGCCTGGATCAGCTCATCCATGGTCAGATCCTGTTTATCATAAACGTGGTATTTAATTGCGGCGAGGCAGTCCGTAATGGTTCCGATTCCTACGCCCTGGATGTATCTGGTGTTGTAGCGGGCTCCGCCTGCGTTGTAGTCTTTTCCGTTCTTAATGCAGTCGTCGGTGACGATGGACAGGAACGGGGCAGGCATGTCCTCGGCGTACAGCTTCTCGATGACGTTATTTCCTCTGACTTTCATGTCTACGAAGTAAGTCAGCTGCTTCTGGAAGGCATCGAAGAGTTCATCATAAGTCTTATAGTCTTTTGCGTATCCGGTCTTCAGTCCGAGCTGCTTTCCGCTGACGTTGTCAAATCCGTTGTAGAGGGTCAGCTGGAAAATCTTCGGGATGTTGAGATAGCCGGTGAGGATGTAGGCTTCTTTTCCCCAGCATCCGGTCTCTACGCATCCGGAGGATCCGCCGCATCTTGCATCATCCAGAGTCTTTCCGGCGTTCAGAAGCTCCTGAACGATTTCATCGGTGTTGTAGAATGCCGGCTGACCCCAGCCCTTTCTGGAAATCTCGCAGGCACGCTTCAGGAAGCGGTCCGGAGTCTTTTTACTGATCTGTACGTTGGAGTTCGGCTGAACCAGCTTCATGGCATCCATGCAGTCCAGAATCAGGTAGCTGACATCGTTTACGCCATTGCTTCCGTCAGGGCGGATTCCGCCGGTGTTGATGTTTGCGAAGTCGGTGTAGGTTCCGCTTTCTTTCAGGGTTACGCCGACTTTGACCGGAGCAGGCTGGTTGTAGAATTTAACCCAGAGGCATTCCAGCAGTTCCAGTGCAAAATCATCGGTCAGAATTCCATCTTCTGTATCCTTCTCGTAATATGGATACAGGTGCTGGTCGAGGCGTCCCGGGCTGAAAGCGTCCCAAGGGTTCAGCTCTGAGGTTACTGCCAGATGGGTGAACCAGTAAGCCTGAAGGGCCTGCCAGTAGGTCTGCGGCTTCTGTGCCGGAACGACGGAGCAGTTTTCAGCGATCTGCAGGAGTTCCTTCTTGCGGATCGGATTGATCTCCTCATTTGCTTTCTCAATGGCCAGGTCGTGATAACGCTGTCCCAGAATCATTACTGCATCACAGTCAATCATCATGGCCTTCAGTTCTTCTGCCTTGCTGAGGGCGTCCATATCGTTCAGATAATCCAGGTTATCCAGAGCTTCCTGGATTTCCTGCTTGTATTCTGCGTATCCGTGGGTCCAGATGCGGTCGCCTCCGCAGGTGTGTCCCGGTCCTCTCTGCTCCATGAATTCCGTGAACATGCCGGCTGCATAGGCTTCTTTCCACTCCGGAGTCATGCGGTCCAGGATTTTTTCACGCATGGACTTTCCGGTCCAGTACGGAATGATTTCTTTTTCCTGGAGTTCGATGTCTTCCGGTTTTACCTTATATGCGCAGATGTCGCGGTCATTCATGACATGCATGTCCTCGACACTGTGGCAGCAGAGTTCCGGGAAAGTCGGGCTGGCCTGCGGATCTTTTCCTTTCTCACCGACGATCAGTTCGTCATCTCCCAGATACAGGGTCTTTTTGCTGAAGTACTCTTTCAGTACCATTGCGCGCATAACCGGAACGGAGTATTTTCCTTCGTTTTCACGGTAAAAATCCGTTTCGATTTTTGCTCTTTCCAGGTCGATATGAACCGGAGTTGTCGTAGTCATTTCACGGAGTCGTTTAACTCTTTCTGTCATATTGGCATTTTCCATGGTGTTACCCTCCAATTTTTACGCTGCTGAATCCTGCGTTCAGGAATTGATTGACAAAAGTTTCCATGAGAGCATCACTCGGAACTTCACATTCTTCTCCCGGATACTCTCTTCCGAGTTTTGCGTATTTTCCCTTACCGGTGTCATGGTAGGGGAGAAGGTTGATCTGAAGCGGGCGGATGTTATTCTCTTTCAGGAACGAGATGACCTGGTTCATGTTTTCTTCTGTCCCGCTGATTCCGGGTATGGTCGGGATGCGGAGATAGATTCTGCCGCCGTCATGGCTGAGCCGTTTCAGATTATCAAGAATTAACGAATTATCTGTACCGATGACGCGCTTATGTGTTTCCGGATCCATGACCTTCAGATCGTAAAGGAAAATGTCTGCATAAGGAAGGATCTCCTGGAATCTCTCATATGGCGCGTAACCGCAGGTGTCGATATTTACGGCGATTCCGTTTCGGTGAAGCTTTCTGGCCAGAGACACGATTTCTTGGAAATCCTGCTGCGCCATGACTTCGCCGCCGGACAGTGTCACGCCTCCGCCGGACTGGTCATAGAAAATCTGGTCTTTCATCAGTTCTTTCACCAGATCTTTCTGACTGTAGGTTTCGCCGATAATTTCCCGTGCTTCATTGATGCAGCGGTCCACGCAGCGTCCGCACAGTATGCAGCGTTCAGGGTCTGTCACTGCAGGAGCGCCAGGCCCGGAAAAGGAAATCGCCTTCTGCGGACATACTTCCGCGCAGCGCTGGCAGCCGGTGCATTTCTGCACATCGAACTGCATCTCACGGTTAAACCGCTGTGTTTCCGGATTATGACACCATTCACAGCGAAGCGGACATCCTTTATAGAAAACGGTTGTACGGATGCCGTCGCCGTCATGGATGGAATATTTCTGTATGTTCGTAATAGCGTTCAAGACTGCTCTCCGTTTCTCTGAAACTTTACTAGAATTAAGTTTAGACCATGGTCTAATTGATATAAAAATATCATATTATACTCGGAGCAGAAATGCAATAGGAAAAAAGAAAAATGTCAGAAGTTTCGATAATTTGTGCATACTGTATACACTGATAAGCCCGGTTTTGCAGATATGTGGGAACATGCGGGGGCATGCCGCTCGGGAGATGCCGTCCATAATGGGACAGGATCCCGGTGAAAAAAGCGGATCAATAAGGAAAAGAATAAGCAGTGAGAAGTGAAAAAAAGCCGCCGCAGCAAGTCAGTTTTTATCGCTTGCTGCAGCGGCACCGTCATAGTATCTGCTGCGTTTATTCTGGATTGTTCTCTCCGCGGAATTTTGAAAACAAGAGGGGCATGTATTCTTTACTGAATTCCCCCAGATCGTAGCTGCCCTTATTCATGCACCAGTCTGTGACCAGTGCGCGTTCGCAGACACCGTACATGTGGACAATCTGTGCCAGAGACTGTTTCCTTGTGATTTCACCTTTTGCCTGGCCTTCTGCGACGATGCGTGTGAGCATCTGGAAATAGTAGCGGTTCTGGTCCAGAAGGGAGCTTCCGTTTTCATTGGTCAGCTGCGCTGCATAGAGGCTGGCAAGAAGCTGATAGTTGACTTTCTGTCCGATATAGGAATGCATCTGGTAATTCATATCCATCAGACGGTCGAAACAATTGTCAATCTTCATGATTTCCGGCTCCAGCTTTCTGTACTGATTGTCCAGAATATTGGACAGCGTATCCAGCAGAGTGTCCTTGCCGTGGAAATAATAATAGAAGGAACCCTTCGCAACACCTGCGCGGCTGATGATGTCATTAATGGTCGTCTGCTCGTATCCTTTTTCATAAAAAAGATCCCATGCCGCTTCAATTATTGTTTCCTTTAAGTTCTTAGATTCTGCCATTTTATAAAACCTCTTACCCCGTTCGCTGGTATTGTTCTTTATATTAAACCAGTGGCTTCTTTCATATTCATATATTAATCTAAAAAAAAGGAATTGAAAAGATAATTATTAAAAAACCGGAATATCGGGAAGTTTTAATGAGTTTGCGTCAGGGGAAAGGGAGATTCTGAAAATATTTTCAGCTGCCGCCGGTGCTGCTCTTTCTGTGATTGCAAAACAATACATTCATCCGGACGGCGAAACATAGCGAAATAATAGGAAACATTAGTGTGAATGCTGTAAATACAGCGGATACAGGAATTCGCACATACAAAAGTGGAAAGAAATGTATTGTTGGCTGAACATAAGAACAATATAAAAATTATATAGGACCGACATCGATTTTACTATCATTGTAACTTCCTTTACAAAGATTTTTCCTGTATAATTAGTTATACACCTGAGGCTGCAGAAGCTGCTTTCTCGTATCATGTATACAAGATGGCGGATCTGCAATATTTTCATGTGATGAAGGGCCTTGCTGATACGCGTCACCTGATTTATTTTGTCTGACTCTTCAAAAGGGTTGGAGCGAGTGTCGTAGAGTGTAAGCAGCGGACGGACCTGAATAAATGGAGAGCTTGGATGGTGTCTATAAAATATTATGGTTAAGCAACAGGGAAGGGACATGAAAACAACAAAAAGCAATGCGGAATCAATGTTTCACAAGCGGTTCGCTGAATTCGAAGATGAACTGAAATGGCTGTACATGGAGCTGTATCCAGATCATTATGAGGATTACCAGCAATATGTGCAGATGCTCAGTGATTACTGCGCTGCAAGGAGCCGTGAACTGAAGTCGTGGGATCAGAAAAAGCAGAAGGATCCGGACTGGTACAGGCGGAATGACCTGCTCGGAATGATGATGTATACAGAAAATTTCGGGGGCACGCTGGAAGGGGTAGAAGACCGGCTGGATTATCTGCAGGAATGCGGGGTGAATTTTCTGCATCTGATGCCGCTTCTGGAGAGCCCGAAGGGAAAGAGCGACGGCGGTTATTCGGTCAGCAATTTCCGCAAGGTGCAGCCAGAGCTGGGCACGATGGAGGATCTGTCTGATCTGACACATGCCTGCCATAAAAGAAATATGCAGGTCTGCCTGGATTTTGTTATGAATCACACCAGTGATGAGCATGAATGGGCCAGAAGGGCCAAAGCGGGCGACTGGGAAGCGCAGGGACGCTATTTTTTCTTCGATAACTGGGATATTCCAAACCAGTTTGAACAGACTGTTCCTCAGGTTTTCCCGCAGACAGCGCCAGGAAATTTCAGCTGGTGCGATGAGGCGCATAAGGTTGTCATGACCACCTTCCATCCGTATCAGTGGGATCTGAATTTCAGGAATCCTAAAGTCATGCACGATATGACGGATAACCTTCTGAATCTCTGCAATCATGGCATTGATGTGATTCGTCTGGACGCTGTCCCGTATATTTGGAAGGAACTGGGAACGAGCTGCCGCAATCTGCTGCGTGTTCATACGCTTGTCCGCATTCTGCGCATGGTTCTGGACATTGTCTGCCCGGGGACTCTGCTCCTGGGTGAGATTGTCATGAAGCCGAGTGAGGTTGCTCCTTACTTCGGAACGCCGGAGAAGCCGGAATGCCACATGGTCTATAACGCGCCGATTATGGCAACGACCTGGCATACGGTTGCTACTAAAGACGTCCGCCTCCTGAAACATCAGCTGGGTCAGACCTTCGTCCTGCCTAAGGATTTTGTCTTCCTGAATTATCTGCGCTGTCACGACGACATCGGCTGGGGCTTGGATTATGATTTCCTGGCGCAGTTCGGGATCGGCGAGGTTGCGCATAAACGTTTCCTGAACGATTATCTGCAGGGCCACTGGGAAGGAAGCGATTCCAGAGGAGAGCTGTATAACGATGACCCTCGCCTGGGAGACGCCCGTCTCTGCGGAACAACGGCATCGCTCTGCGGAATTGAAGCTGCGGAGTATGAGCAGAATAACTGGAAGCTTGAGCGGGCGGAGACGCTGGATATCATGCTTCACGCATTTCTGCTGAGCCAGAGCGGAATTCCGATGCTCTACAGCGGCGATGAAATCGGACAGAGAAATGACTACAGCTACCATGAGGACCCGCTGAAATGGGATGATTCCCGTTATCTTCACCGTGGAAAGTTCCCGTGGGATCAGGCAGAAGAGCGAAATGACAGAAATACGCGCCCGGGAAGAATTTTCCAGGCCCTGAAGCGTCTGGAGAAGATCAGAAGAGAGCATATCTGTTTTGAGAACTCAGCGGATGTCTGGATTATGGAGCCGTATAACGACCATATTCTTGCCATCGGCAGGTATTACAAGGGCGAGAAACTGATTGCACTGTTTAATTTTAATACGACGGATGAGACTGCATGGATCAATGAATCAGAAGACTACGTCGATCTGATCACCGGAAAGCCTTGCAAGGCGCAGGGAGTGGGCGTTCCGGCCAGAAGTTTCCGCTGGCTGCTCACGGACTTCGGGACAAATTCCAAACAGCAACAAGAGGAAAAGCCGGAAAGCCCGAAAATCATTTTCCTGGACATCGATGGCACGCTGACCCGCTCCGGGGAAAGTGTTCCTCCGGAAAGCGCTCTTAAAGCCATTCGGAAAGCACAGGAAAAGGGAAATTATGTGTTCATCTGTACCGGCAGAAATCTGGCCATGGCAGAACCGCTTCTGAAATATGATTTCGATGGAATTATCGCCAGCGCAGGCGCTCTGGTTATTGCAGGCGGGGAAGTTCTGCACGATGAGCCGATGGATCCGGAGGATTTCAAAAATGCAATGGAAGCTCTTCAGAGCAATCACGTATACTGCACAATTGAATCCAAAGAAGGATCTTACTGTGATCCGGATATCGGAAAACTCCTGAAGGGACAGCCGAAGGGAAACAGTGAGCTGGAGCGCTGGAGAAAACAGATCAATGAAAAGCTTGGTATCAAGACGTTAAAGGAATATAAAGGGGAGCCGGTTTACAAGATCGTAATTATGTTTAATGACGATCACCAGCTGAACGATGCAAGGAAAATCCTTGACCAGTATGATTTTGTCATCCAGGATAAGGTGTTCGGCGTGCAGAATGGTGAGCTGATCAGAAAGACCTGCAACAAGGGAACCGGGGTGAAATGCGTCTGTGAAAAGCTGGGAATTCCGCTTGAGGACACCATCGGATTCGGCGACAGCATGAATGACTACGCCATGATGAAGACCGTAGGGACCAGCGTATGCATGGGCAACGGATCAGACACCCTGAAAAAAGTCAGCAGCATGATCTGCGACACCGTTGATAACGACGGCCTGGCAAAGGCTTTTGAGGAACTCGGGCTTGTATAGGGCCCGGGCTTCCCTGAAATTTGTTTGTTATTATTGCAATGATTAATGATAAAGGAGAAAGCATATGGCATTAGATTACCGCCGCTGCGCACAGGAGATTTTCAGCCACCTCGGAGGCAGAGAAAACATCATCAGCGCGGCTCACTGCGCGACACGTCTCCGTCTGGTTATCGCAGACAACTCCAAAGTCGATAAAAAGGAACTGGAGGACGTTGAGGGTGTCAAGGGCATGTTCGAATCCAACGGACAGCTTCAGCTCATCATCGGAACCGGTACGGTAAACAAGGTTTACGATGAATTTCTGGATATTACGGGAATGACGGCAGCAACCAAAGCGGATGTCAAGGCCGCAGCTGCTGCGCGCCAGCCGCTTCCAAAACGCCTGATCAAGGTTCTGGGCGATGTATTCGTACCGATCCTGCCGGCCATCGTCGCATCCGGACTGATGATGGGACTGGTTGAGGCAATTGGTAAAGCAAGTCCGGCTTTCGTCAATTCTGACTGGTACTCTTTCCTGGACATGGTTTCCGGTGCGGCATTTGCCTATCTGCCGGTTATCATCGCTATCAGTACGGCGAGAGTATTCGGAGGAAATATTTTCCTGGGCGCAGTTGTAGGACTGTGCATGATTCACTCCAACCTAATTAACGCCTGGGCCGTTTCCGGAATGAAAGCATCCCAGATTCCGGTCTGGCATCTGCTCTGCTTCCATGTGAAGGCAGTAGGTTACCAGGGCCATGTTATCCCGGTCATTATCGCCGTCTGGATTATGTGCATGGTAGAAAAGTGGCTGCATAAACACGTGCCGGAAATGCTGGATCTGTTTGTAACACCGCTTTGTACGGTATTATTCACAACATTCATAACGTTCACCATCATCGGACCGATTTTCTCCACTGCAGAGACATATATTCTGCACGGAGCACAGCTTCTGATCACGGTCGGACACGGTATTGGCGCGGCTGCGATGGGTGCGATTTATCCGGTTACCGTTGTTATGGGTCTGCATCATATGTATAATGTCATTGAAGCCGGAATGCTGGCCGAGAAGAACGGACTCAACATCTGGATGCCGATTGCTACGGCAGCCAATTTTGCTCAGTTCGGAGCCTGCCTTGCGGTTGCGGTAAAAACAAAGAGTCACAAGCGCAGAGAAATCGCCTTCCCGTCTTCTCTGTCTGCATCCCTTGGAATTACTGAGCCGGCGATCTTCGGAGTCAACCTGCGTCTGATGAAGCCGTTCGTATGCGGCATGATCGGAGGAGCGGTCGGAGCCTGGTTCGGATCCATTTCTCATCTGGGTGCCAAGGCCTACGGTGTTACCGGAATTCCGGGACTTCTGACCATCAACCACATCCCGCTGTATCTGGTTGAACTTGCCATTGCAGGCGGAATTGCATTTGCACTGACCATGGTGATCTGGAAAGAGGATCCGGCAGAACAGGATCATCCGAAGGGCGAGGAAGATGTCCTTGACGCTTTGGTTGAGGAGAAAGAAGAGCCGAATAAGGAAATGCCGGTTCTGATCCGCTGTGAGGCCGGAGAAGTGCATGCTCCTGCTTACGGACAGATTATTCCGCGCGAGGAAATCAAGGATGAGACATTTGCATCCGGTGTGCTCGGAGACGGAGTCGGAATCGAGCCGGAGGTCGGCCTTGTCGTGGCACCTTTTGACGGAGAAATCGCAAATGTTGCAGAGACTGGCCACGCCATCGGTCTGGAAGGTCCTGGAGACATGGAACTTCTGATTCACATCGGTGTGGATACCGTCAAGATGAAGGGGAAAGGCTTCCATCCGCTGGTTAAGGAAGGCGACCACGTCACAGCAGGACAGAAACTGCTGGAGTTCGACCGCGATGAGATTGCAAAGGCCGGTTTCCCGGATACCGTTGTGGTTCTTCTTACAAACAGCGATGATTATGAAGATGTAAAATGCTACGGAGATCTTCAGAAAGAGGAGGAGTAGAAATGGTAGTTGCAACCGGAAAGAGCATCGTGAAGGGAATTGCGATCACGAAGATCCGTGTACTGAAAGAGCCGGACCGCAAGATCGATGAATCCCTGCATGAAGATACGGATGCACAGGTAAAGCGTTTTCAGGACGCAGTCGCGAAAGTGATCGATCAGCAGAATGAACTGTATGAGCGGGCAAAAGAAACGGCCGGCGAGAAAAACGCGGAAATTTTTGAAGTCCACGCCATGATGCTGGAAGATGAGGACCTGATTGATGATACGGAGGAAATCATCCGCGAGCAGAAACGAAGCGCGGAATATGCGGTAAAAGAATCCTTTACCGCACAGGCAAAGGTGTTCGAGGAAATGGATGATGCCTACCTGAGTGCCAGAAGCGCAGATATCTATGATCTGGAAAACGCCGTTCTGGATGTTCTGCTGGGAATTGATCCCAACTCCTTTGCACCGGATGAACCATTCATCCTGGTTGCGGATGACCTTGCTCCGTCTGAGACGGTCAAGCTGGATAAAAATCTTCTGCAGGGAATCGTAACCAGAGGCGGCAGCCAGACGAGCCATACGGCGATTCTGGCGCGCAGTATGAATGTGCCGGCCCTTATACAGGTAAAGGATATTTCAGATGCCTGGGACGGTAAAACGGCGATTGTAGACGGATATCAGTCCTGCATCTATGTCGACCCGACAGCAGAGACGATGGAAATGATGATGGAACGCCGTGAAGCGGACAGAAAAGAGCAGGCACTGCTCCAGGATCTGATCGGAAAAGAATCCCGTACTGTTGACGGAACAGCAGTCCGCATTTACGCCAACATCGGCGGCCCGGCCGACCTGCCTGCAGTAAAAGAAAACGATGCTGAAGGCGTTGGCCTCTTCCGCTCTGAGTTCGTTTATCTGAACGGTGATCAGAGCCCGACAGAGGAAGAGCAGTTCCAGGCCTATAAGAGTGCGCTGGAAGCTCTGGCACCGAAACAGGTGGTCATCCGCACCTGTGATATCGGCGCTGACAAGCAGGTGGACTACCTGAATCTCGATCCGGAAGACAACCCTGCACTGGGCTTCCGTGCAATCCGCATCTGCCTGACCAGAAAGGAATTCTTCAAGACCCAGCTCAGAGCTCTGCTCCGTGCATCTGCATACGGAAATCTGGCCGTTATGTTCCCGATGATTACAAGCCTGAAGGAACTCATGGCCGCAAAGGAAATCCTGGAGGAATGCCGCACGGAGCTGAAGAATGAAGGGCAGGAGATGGGCAGCCTGGAAATCGGCATCATGATCGAAACTCCGGCCGCCGCCCTGATCGCAGATGACCTCGCACGCCAGTGCGACTTCTTCTCCATCGGCACCAACGACCTGACTCAGTACACACTGGCCATTGACCGTCAGAACGCTCACCTCGAGCCTTTCCTGGACACCCATCATCCGGCAGTCCTGAAAGAGATCAAAATGGCCGTTGACGCCGCCCACCGTCACGGAATCTGGTGCGGCATCTGTGGAGAACTCGGCGCCGACCTCGACCTGACCGAAACCTTCCTCCGCATGGGAATCGACGAACTTTCCGTCAACCCGAAGAGCGTACTCCCGCTGAGAAAACAGGTCCGTGGAATCGACCTGAGCCTTCCGGAAGAAGAAAAGGAAGAAGATTTCCGGTAGGGAGACCTATCCCAGTAAAGTCGAACGCATTGACAGCAATAACTGCGTGAAGACTGAACTGAGGATTCCTTATGCTGGTGCGGCCCGGGAGAACAAGCCGAAGGCGCAGTTCGACAGGCGCGCCGCACGTCGTATATACGGATACCCAAAGAGGCGAGTGCAGAAGTGCTCGTCTCTTTTTCTGTTTGTTAGGGCGGCGAATTGTGAATCATGGAAAGGCCTTCATGGGGACGTCTCCGTGGTCTGCCTGTACTAAGGCAGCGGGCGCAGCGCGGGTGCCGTTCTGGAGGCCTGTTTCCGTGAATCCAGCTGAGCTGTCCGGAATGGGATGGAGAAGGGAAAGAAGTAATGTCTGGAGGATGACACGAAACGACAGATCGGAGTAAATCTGATCGACGAAAGAAGATTTATGACTTTCTGAAGACAGAAAACCATCTGAGGGGCAAACGCCTGAGAAGCTCTGAGAGATTCATTAACGAGTACAGTGTGAAAATATACATTAAAATGATATACTTGCGCGACAGGTGGGGTTTTGGGCCGAATAGAGCCGTTTAAATCATCAGGTGATCGTATTCGGACCGATAAATGCATTAAGTTTACATATATTTACTATATAAAATTATTGTTTACATGATATCTGTGCCAGTTTTTCTCTCGGTGTCATCGGGTTTGGAAAAATGTCAGGCATCCCATCTTTGCTTCGGGCAGGCCGATGAAATATCCCGTTAACGAAAAGTGTCATGAAATTTATGAACTTAATCTTGCAGCAGATATGTGTTTACGGCCGTGATGATGCTTTTTTCAGAATCGGAGTTCGTTTTTTATTAAGCAGCGGAGAAGCATGTGGTTTACCATATTATAGTTACTGTATATCAAAAACCTTGAAATTTCAATGTTTTTTGCCGTTTCCCCGTAAAATCGTATGCCGAAATGTTGATTTCTGTATTTGATATGTTAAAATATACTTAAAAATTCTTAAGAGGAACTGTCGGTGAAACGATGACGTATTGAAATGGAAACAGTGGGGCTGTTTCTGCTTCTTTGAAAAGAAGCGGATTGGTTTTATGGCAGTCAGATCCTGGAAATTTTCCTTTTGTCCGCAGCATCTGCGGGTGTGATTTTCGGGAACCTGTCCGTAGAGAGCATACGGACAGGAAAGGGAATTTATTGGTTACTGTTTGGTGAGAAATGAAATAATGTGAGAATTATGAAGATCAGAGAAAGAATGATTCGGCACCTGCTTGTGACTGTGGTGCTGACGCTGGCTCTTCTTCTGGGATTTGGAATCGCGCAGACTTCGCATGCTGATTCGATTCCGTCCCGTGTTGAGTCAGCGGTTCAGTGGGCGATTGCGACGGCAAATGATGAATCCCATGGTTACACTCTGAACCCGTCATTGCGGTGGGGTCCAGACTATGACTGCGGTACATTCGTCGTCAGTGCTTTTACCAATGGCGGAGGATTCAGCTTCAGTGGTTTTGTTGGAACCAAGAGTATGCTGCAGAGTTTCACGAACGCAGGTTTTACATGGGTTCCTGCAAGTCAGCTCGGAATAACTCTGAATAATGTTGCACCGGCATCGCTTCAGCGGGGCGATATTCTCCTGGACATGGACCGTCACACAGAACTGTATCTGGGAAACGGTATGACAGCAGCGGCACATTCAGACCGCGGTCATCCGGAAACGGGCGACCAGACAGGGACAGAAGTCAGTGTGGCTCCATATTATAATGGGGTTTCCGGGATCAGCTGGGATGGTGTACTCCGGTATACCGGAACATCTGCGAATTCGGGAAATTCATCTTCGAGCAGCTCAAGCAGCTCTGGAAATTCGGGCAATTCCTCGAACGGTTCCAACAGCGGATCGAGTTCTTCAGGATCATCCGTGAATACATCTTCGAAGATTTCCCTGAAATCTGTCACGGCGTATAATAAGACCTACACGGGAAAAAGCCAGTCACCGTCACTTGTGATTTACGACGCAAACGGAAGGCGTGTGTACTCTGGATATTCCGTCAAGACTTCCGGAAGTACAACCAATGCCGGAACGGTAAAGGTTACCGTTAAGGGCCTTGGAACTCATACTGGAACGGTAAAGACATCCTACAGGATTTATCCGAAGAATGCATCTTCTGCTGTGATCGCGGCGATTTCTGCCAAAACATATACGGGCAAGACGATCGTTCCGAATGCGGCCGTCCGTCTGAATGGCGTCAAGCTGAAGAAGAACAGAGATTATACACTCAGCGCAGTGAATAATAATACCAGAGGAACATTGACAGCTACATTCTGCAACAACTACACCGGAAAGGTGTCCAGAAGCTTTACCATTAACAAAGCAACTCTGACATCTTCCAATGTAAAGCTGGAAAGTTCGAAGGTGCAGTATAACGGATCCGCACAGGAGCCTGAGGTGAAGGTTTCCAGTTTCCAGAAGGGAACGGATTACACGGTCACATGCTCCAACAATGTCAACGCGGGAAAAGCCACAATGAAAGTCAGAGGCTGTCGGATGGTGAAAGGATCTGTAACCAAGACTTTCAGCATCGTGCCGAAAACACTGGAGTCGGATGATGTTCAGGTTGCAGATGCGGTATACAACGGTTCTGAGCAGGAGCCTGATGTTACTGCAGCAGGGCTGACCAAGGGTAAAGATTATCAGGTATTCCGTTCAGACAGCGACCAGTATGTCAATGCCGGGACCTATACGATTATCCTTCGCGGAATCAATAATTACACGGGTGATCTGAATGCGTCCTATGTTATTCAGCCGAGAAGTCTGAAGGAAGTAAAGACCTCCGGACTTCAGGATTTCACCTATAACGGAAAGAATCAGAAGCAGAATCTGCTGACGCTGACCCTGGAGCGGGACAACGGAGAGACACCGGTATCCCTTGCGCAGGGGGCAGATTATACAGAAAGCTGTGCTTCCGGTTTCAAGTCCATCGGCAAAAAGAAACTGCTCCTCACAGGAACAGGAAATTACAAGGATACAATTTCGCTGACGTATTACGTGAAGCCGAAGACACCGTCTGTGAAATTCTCGAGTCTGTTCAGCGGTCTGAAGATTACAGCCGGTAAGGTTTCCGGTTCGCCGAAGTACCAGATCAGCGTAAGAAAGAGCGGAAGTAAATCCTGGAAAACCTATTCACTGAGTACATCGAGAGTCAGAAGCTTTTCTTCTCTGGGAAGAGGGAAGACTTATCAGATCCGGGTACGCGCATATAAAGACGGTGCCTACAGCAGCTGGAGCACTCCGGTTTACGCGGTGACGAAATAACAGTGAAATAAAGGGCATAAAAAGGAGACCAGCCAGAAAAGGCGGTCTCTTTTTTCGTATCTGGGTATGCTGGGTGGATGCGGACGTGAATCGTAAGCGGCAAATAGCACGTGTCTTGACTAGAAAAGCCACCGTCGTTCCGGTGG
>ERZ791908.790-NODE-790-length-27081-cov-21.600311_pt1 | contig 27081 bp, 25 predicted proteins | sample MGYA00510144_ERZ791908 | MGnify/ENA primary metagenome ERZ791908 (study PRJEB30046, sample SAMN00792105) | human gut metagenome | study: EMG produced TPA metagenomics assembly of the A metagenome-wide association study of gut microbiota in type 2...
TGTTGATAAGCCTTGTGTTGGTATTGCCAGCCTCGATCTGTATGAAAGATTAAACGTAAGCGTCAAATAACCAGGCGTGCCTGAGAGCACGAAAAATAAGGTCATCCCAGGGGTGGCCTTTTCGCATGCCTTATTTACAAAGGATTTTGACCTCTTTTTGCCATGGCAAATAAGCTTCAAGTGTATTTGATTCTAGGTCCTTTTCATTTGGTAATTTTTCTAGCAAATATTTCAAATATTTTTCTGGATCAAGCCCATTTCTTTTGGCTGTTTCTATTAAACTCAAAATAATGCCGCTGGCTTTAGCTCCAGCAAAACTCTGCGAAAAGAGCCAATTGCGTCTGCCCATAACGAGTGATTTCACAGCTCGTTCAGCCTTATTATTGGACAGTTCTAAATGACCATCGAGCAAAACATTCTCGAAAGTTTCTTGATGCTTAAGCGAGTAGCTGATAGCCTTGCCCAGTTTAGAACCGGGCAAGACTGTTGCTTTATTTTGCCTGCACCAGTTGAAGAACTCTTTCATCAAAGGCTTGAGCTTTTCCTGTCTTAACCGGCAACGCTCCTGTTTGTTTAAAGCCTCCCAAGTCTGTTCTAAAGAAAACATCCGATTGCAATAGTTAAGTCCTTTTTTAGCGAGCGACTTATCCGAAGCGGTTTGGGGCACGGCTTCATCAAACTTGCGTCTTACATGTGCCCAGCAGCCAACCAAGGTTGCCTGAGGCAATTGCGTATAAGCCTGCCACATGTCGCAGTGCAGGTAGCCATTGTAATTGCCTAAAAAATCAAGTGCCACTTGGCCGCTGCGGTGTGGATCATGATGATACAGCGTAATTCCGTATTGATCATGTTTGCCTGAAAGGAAGACCCAATAGTAGGTCTTGATTGTTTCGCTTTCTAAGACAGTATAGTAGGTTTCATCGGCATGCAGGATGGGGCGCTTTAATAGTTTTTGCTTTAGCAGCTTATACATGTGCTTAAAGTAATAGTCGCTGCTTTTCAGTCCCCAGTAATTGAGCATTTGCCGTGACAGATCTAGTCCTAGCTTGCGCCAATCGTTTTCTTGGCGGTAATCAGGAACCTTCATTTCATACTTTTGATATAGAGTATGAGCAATCAATGAGGCTGAGCCCAGGCCATGCTTCAACGGAGTTTTAGGCAATTTGGCTTTGATAATCTTATCAGTCAAGTCCCTTTGACTGCAGTATTCACATTTGTAGGCATGCTGGATGTGCTCTAGTTTCTTAAGCTGAGCTGGAATAAAGATTACTTCCTGGCGCACTGGCTGCTTGCCAATCTCAGTAAGTTCATGATGAACTTTTTCGGCTGGAATACTTTCCAATAAATCAGCACGTTTTCTTTTATGAGCTTTACGCTTATAAGTAATAGTCTGAACGGCGGCGTCGGGGACGTTCTCCATCATCTTGGGCATCAGGTTCATCAAAGAGACTTGTTTGTCCATTTAAAGGCGTTTGTTCTGAAGACTTGCCGTAACGCTTCTGCGTCAAGTAAGCTACTTGTTCACGGAGGAGCTTGATTTCATCAGTTAAGTTTTGAATTGTAGTTGCTTGTTGAGCAATAATCTTTTCTAAATTTTCTTGTGACATAATTTAAACTTCCTCCTAAATTTATTAGTTAAAAGAATATCAAAAAAGCGCGCGATGTCAAGTGTTAGTAGAATTCGCGCGTTTTCGTGTTCTTTATTTTAGGGTTAATTGCAAAGCCCTTCATTAGCCAGTCGACCTGCTTAGAAGATAAAGCTTGACCTTCATTTTGATTTCGAGGCCAGTTCAATTTTCCGTTCTCAAATCTTTTGTATAACAGCCAGAAGCCTTGACCATCCCAATAAAGGGCTTTGAAGCGGTCCTTGCTTCCGCCGCAAAAGAGGAAAACTTTACCACTAAAAGGATCAAGTTCAAACTGTTCTTTAACTAAAGTTGCTAGGCCATCAATGCCTTTACGCAGATCCGTCTTGCCACAAACAATATAAACTTGACCCAAGTCACTGAGCCTAATCATGATAAGACTTTCTCAAGCAGCTTATTCATAATTTCAGTATCTAAACTACTGTAGAAGTTCAGTTCTAAGTCATGCTCACAAATTGCCAATGTCCATCTATTTAAAGCAAGATCAGCTTGATCTTCTGGAATTCCACTGTCTTTCAATTGTTTTCTCACATATGACTTATTCAAAAATGCTGGATTAAGGTTAATCACTGGATTCAACTTGCTAGCTTTGCGATCGATATGCAAGACATCATCTTTAACAAATGCGATCCCAGGCATTGGAATGTCCTTTCTCTTAATATCAGTCACAATGATGTTGGTATCCCTCTGTCGTTTAACCTGCTTAAAAGTAAATGCACCTGTATTGTTCCAAGCTTTCATCGCCTGCTTCATTGTTTGATATAAAAAATTCTTAGGCTTCATCTTAAGATAAACAGTTCTAACCGGCTTTTTAATATTTTTTACCTTCAAAGTCTTCTGCGCTGCTAAAACAGTATTTGTATTTTCTACAATAATTCCAGTCACTGTTGTCATCAACATTACAGCAACCATTGTTTAAATTAAAAATCTCTTTTTCATAGCTATCCCTCACATAAACAAAAATGTGCTTCAATACGACTATTAAAGCACATTTTTCTCTCTATTCAATTATATTCATTAAGCTTTTGCGTGATTTCTTTGCCACTTTGCAATCAAAGGCAAAATCAAACCTAAGCCCAACAAAACAAATGATTCAAAGACATTCAAGAAGATTGTCTGGTAGTACTCAGCTGAGCCTGTAGGTGCATCGACTTGGAAGATTGAACCAAATGCGGCAACCAAGGTCAAGAGGAAGCACCACCAACCCATGATCAAAGCTATACGTCTATTCTTTATATAAACGTATTCGGCATGATATTTCTTTTCATCTTCACGAATCTTGATGAAAGCCCAGAAAATGAATGAAGTGGTGAATGGGTCGATAATACCGTTCAAGTTCAACAACTGGTTAAAGATTGAATTAATGTTTGGCAAAGTTGCTGAAGAGAACATGATGAAGGAACAAAGAAGTGTGGTTAACCAATAACCATGAATTGGCAAACCATTTTTATCCTTCTTAGTTAAACCATTAGGCAAGTACTTCTTAGCAGTATCTGACAGGAATTCACGTGACATACCATCAACTAGCATTGCCAGCTGAGCGATCATGTAAAGTGCCTGCGTCACAATGAACAGATACAAGAAGAATTTACCTAAACCGAAGTCCTTACCCATTGCCTCAAAGGCATAATATGAACCATTCATCTTCAAATCATCTGGCAAGTGGTGAGCGTTGAAGAAGACACCTAATGCAAATGAGCCAAAGACCGTCAAGAATCCAGTCATGACAGCCAACATAATCATTGCCTTAGGGAAGTCACGCGCACCATTCTTCATTTCAGTAACGTATGGAGCAACGAATTCCGCACCATCCATCGCAAAAATGAACAAACCTAATGAAGTGAAGAACTTAGTATCGAAGGTTGGAAAAATTGAACGCCAATTGAATGGTTGAGTTTCAATATGACCACCCTTGCCTAAGTATGCAAAAGTCATGATGATGTAAAGGACAGTGATAATAAACATTGCCCCACCACCAATTACCGACAACATTTGCAATGAGTTAGCAAAACGGTGCTGGAAGAAGATAAAGATGATGAAGACAGCTGCAGTAAGCAAAGCAAATGTCCAGTTGTTCATTTTATCTTCATAAGAGTTATTGCCGGCAAAGAGCCAACCAAATGAAACGACAGTTGAGTTCGCAACATCGACTAGATATGGCAGAGCACAAACCCAGCCAGCCCAGGCCATGAAGTAACCCATTTTGTCGCCTGAAGTATGACGAATCCAGGAAGTTAAACCACCGGTTGTTTCAGAAAAAGTGGAACCTAACTGTCCTACCATCATTTCATATGGGACAACGTACAAAGCAAGCATGATAACCCACTCTGAAATAGTTGCCAAACCTTGGTTTTTAAAGTTGTAGATAATGTCATCAAAACCAATAACGGTGACAAAGTCCATCAAGGCCAATACTGGCCAAGAAATTAATTTACGCTTATGCGTAGTATCAAAAGAATCCAAAAATTTACCTCCCCTATGAAACAAAAAAAGAATATTTCATAGATTTAGGCGGTGAATTATTGGAATGTTTCCCTATTTTCTCATTCATAATTTTCTCCCTATTCTTCAATAATAAGTATAGTCTATCTGGGCATATAAAAAAACAGAAGCTGATTTTCATTCAACTTCTGTTTTTGTCTTATTTACTTAATCTTAATAGCCAATGCTTCATATGGTGTCAAAGTAATTTCATCAGTCAACTTACCATTTTCCACATCATGGTTGCTAAGCAATACTTGATAGTCTTTGCCTTGATATTTTTCAGGCAATTTAGCACTATGCTTTTTACCATAGAAGTTAGTAAAAACAAGCAATTTTTCATCGCTATCTTCTAAGTAGCGTTCATAAGCGAAGATTTGTGGATCGTCTCCCAAGAACATCTTGATATGGCCATCAGAGATCAATTTTTCACTCTTACGCAACTTAATTAGCTTTTGGTAGTAGTTAAAGATCTCACCATGTGCTAACTCATCCTCGACGTTAATTCGATCCTGGTCAGTTGGCATCAGCCATGGCTTATGTTCACTAAAGCCAGCATATTTTTCATTATTCCAGTGCATTGGCACACGTGAATTGTCACGTGCCTTTGATTTCACAATTTCAAAGGCATCTTTTTCATTCAAACCATTCTTAGTCAAAGCTTTAAAGGCATTCTTAGCTTCAATATCTACATAATCGTCCATTGAAGAATAATCTGGGTCGATCATACCGATTTCTTCACCCATGTAAATGTAAGGAGTACCACGCATAAAGTCGGTTGCAGTTGCTAACATCTCAGCTGACTTTTCACGATATTTACCGGTGTCGCCAAAGCGAGTCAATGCCCAAGGTTGGTCATGGTTATTCCAGAAGAGCGCATTCCAGCCGCCACCTTGATCCATCTTTTCTTGCCATTCAGTAAAGAGACTCTTTAACTTTATGAAATCAAATGGCATCTTGGACCATTTTTCACCATCTTTATAGTCAACCTTTAAGTGGTGAAAAGTGAAGACCATTGATAATTCATGTTCACTTGGCTTGGAGTATTCAATTGAGTTAGCAATTGTGGTTGATGACATTTCACCAACTGTAATTGAATCAGGATCTTGACCAAAAGTTGCTGCATTCAATTCTTTTAAGTACTTATGAACTACAGGCGTATCAGTATACAGGCTCTTTTCTTCAACTGGATCAGTGGAATCAACTAATTCTTCTGCCTTACCAGTAACGTTGATCACGTCAAAACGGAAACCGTGTACGCCCTTGCTCCGCCAGAAGTTGACTACCTTGAACAACTCTTTACGTACTTCTGGGTTATGCCAATCAAGATCAGCTTGAGTTGGATCATACAAGTGAAGATAGTAGTAATCAGTATCGCCAAATTTTGCCCAAGCGGGACCACCAAATTTGCTTTGCCAGTTGTTAGGTAATTTGCCGTCTTTGCCCTTTCTCAGGTAGAAGAACTTACGGTACTTTTCATCCCCAGCAAGTGCCTTTTTAAACCAAATATTCTCAGTTGAACAGTGATTCAACACCATGTCTAGCATGACGCCAACATTGATCTCCTTTAGCTTTTTAACCAGTTCTTCGAAATCTGCCATCGTCCCGAAACGTGGATCAATATTGTAATAGTCGGCAATATCATAGCCATTGTCATTTTGTGGTGAAACAAAGAATGGATTGAACCAGATCATATCAGCATTCAGTTTCTTGATGTAGTCAATCTTTTGAATGATACCAGGAATATCACCAATGCCATCGCCATTTGAATCATAAAATGATTTTGGATAAATTTGATAAATTACTTTCTTACCTAAATCTGTCATTTACTTTTCCCCATCTTATAACTTAATTTTTTGTCTTCTTGCAAAATCCACGAATTTAAACTTGCTTGGATTATGGAAAGATAATGTTAGTTGAAATAGTGTCGTGTCATTTAAAAAATTATGACTAGCAACCAAAACGGCCAAACTATCTTCTAACTGCAACAGCTTTTGACACTTGTCATCGATCTTTTCTACCGTAATTACCTTAGTAGCATAAGAAATATCCAATCCCAACTTATTTTCAATATAGTCATAAATTGAATTTTCCGCTGCTTCTTTAGGTAAATCATCGATTGGCGGTGAAAAAAGATAATCGCAATCAAGCACGGCTGGCTCATCGTCGATCAAACGCAGACGTTCAACGTAAATACCTGCTTGCTTTTTTTGTTCAGGAAACTTTTCCTTAAACATTTTTGGCAAATCGGTCATCTTTTTCAAAGTAATTACCTTGGTCTGCGCATGCATATTAAGCGACTTATTCAATTCCGCAAAACTAGTAATACCTGAGATAGGAAAAGAATACTTCTCCAAGTCCAAAACAATTGAACCCTTACCCTTAATCTTCTGGATCAAACCTAAAGCAGTTAATTGATTCAGAGCCTTTCGTACTGTCTCACGAGATGAACCATATAAAGTAGTCAATTGACTTTCACTAGGAAGAAAATCACCTGCTTCATATTGATGGTGCTGTATTTTTGCAGCAATATCTTGTGCAATAATATCTGATTTTGATTCAGCCATAATATCTTTCCTTTCTATCTATCGCATATTATATTCATAATTGTACGTACAAGTAAATAGTAAATATAAATATTATTACTTCGGTATTGAAATCCTTTTCAAAAAATATGTTGACAACTTGTATATACAAGTTTAATATAATCAGCGAATTGAATGAAAGCGTTTTAGAGAAGGGAACGATTATGTCAGAAAATAATGAAATTGCAATTCTTGCTCCTGCAAACGGCAAAGTTATTGCGTTAAGTAAAACAAGCGATCCTATTTTTAGTAAAGGTGCAATGGGACAAGGCTTCGGTCTTACCCCATCTGATGGCGAAGTTGTTGCACCAGTCAGCGGTAAAGTTTCAATGATTGCAGACACTAAGCACGCAGTCGGAATTACTACCGATGATGGACTTGAAGTTTTAGTCCACATGGGTGTCGATACTGTTGGACTTAAAGGTGAACCTTTTGAAATTCTTATTAAGGATGGTCAAACAGTTGAAGCTGGTCAAGATATTGCCACAATGGATCTTAAATTTATCAATGATAAAGGCCTTGATACCACCATTATGGTTTTGATCACTAATTCAAACGACAAACTTGATGGTCTTGATGTTTCAGAAGGTCCTGCCAAAACTGGCGACGTTGTTGCACATGCATACTTAAAAACTGCAAACGAAAATCAAAATTCAGATAAGAAGCTTTCATATGATGAACTTGCTACTTTTATCATTAAGAACGTCGGTGGTAAGGACAACATTAATAATTTGATCCACTGTATTACTCGTCTGCGTTTTTACTTAAAGGACGAATCAAAAGCTAACGATGATGTCTTAAAGAACCAACGCGGTATTCTTGATGTCATGCACGCAGGTGGTCAATACCAAGTTGTTATTGGTAATGAAGTTACTAATGTTTACGACGCTGTAATGAAGCAACTTCCTGGTTTAAGTGATAAACCTGCTCCACAAACTAATGAAAATGATAACCGCAACCCAGTTGCTAAAGCATTCGGTAACTTAATCGGTTTTATCACCGGTTCAATGAGTCCGGTTATCGGTGTAATCGCTGCTTCTGGTATCATCAAAGGTCTTTTAGCATTATTAACCTTGCCTCAACTTGGTGCTTTGCTTAACGTTAAGAGTCCAGTTTACATTACAGTTAGCGCAATGGCTGACTCAGCCTTCTTCTTCCTACCAATTTTAGTAGGATTCTCAGCTGCTAAACGTCTTGGCAGTGATCCAATTATCGCAGCCGTAATCGGTGGATTTATTACCTACCCGCAAATGATTACTTGGGGTACTGCTGGTAAAATGATGTTCAACCTTGGTGGTTGGAACTTCCGATTCTTGAACTACAGTTACTCAATCTTCCCAATGATCTTGGCTGCATGGCTTGCTGCTAAATGTGAAGACTGGCTCAAGAAAGTTTTGCCAAGCTACTTGCAAATGATCTTCGTACCGTTGATTACTATCTTGGTTGTTTCTACTATTACTTTGGTAATTACTGGACCAGTTATCCAAGGTGCCGCTAACGGTATTGCCGTATTCATCAACTGGTTAGTTTCAGCATCTGGTTGGCTTGGTGGTTTAGTAATCGGTGCCTTCTACCAATTACTTGTTATCTTTGGTCTTCACTGGGGTGTTGTTCCATTGGTTGCTCAACAAATTGCCTCAACTGGCCAAAGTTCATTAAACGCTATTATTTGTTCAACTATGATTGCTCAAGGTGCTGCTGTATTGGCGGTTGCCGTTAAGTCAAAGAAAGCTGACATGAAGGAATTAGGTATCGCTGCTGCTATTTCAGCATTCTGCGGTGTTACTGAACCAGCTATCTACGGTATTAACTTAAGATACAAGAAAGTATTTGCTTCAGGTTGTATCGGTTCAGCATTCGGTGGTCTTGTTACTGGTTTAATGCACGGTACTATGTATGGCTTCACCGGTGGTTTGATCGGATTCTCAAGTTTCTTCAACCCAGCTCACCCAACTCAATTAAACAGTTTCTACACATTCTTAATCGCTAGTGCTGTTTCAATCGTGGTCGCCTTTATCGTAACTTGGGTATGGGGCTACAACGACAATATGACTATGGGTAAGAAAGTTGAAAAAAAGCAACGCCCAGGTACTAAGTAAACTTGACAAATAAAAATGTCAGTAGATTAATTTCTACTGGCATTTTATTTTCTATTGAAAACGTCATGAAAACCAACTATAATAAGTCCATTATGAAAAAACTATTTTTTACTTCTACCGTTTTATTGACTGGATTGCTTCTTGCAGGCTGTGCTTCTGTTAAACATGAGGCCACTCATACTGAAACGGGTTTCCAAGTGGAAAAGCATTCTACGCATTTCCACACAAAAAAACATAATAGTGTTGCACCTAAAATTGACTTACATAAGAAATACAAAGGCTTTGCCTTAACAACAGTGCCAGAAGAATATCGTGGCACCTGGTACCGTGCTAATCCTTATAGCAAGAAAGCTACTAAGTTGGTCATTACAACACATACCTTCAATGGCTACGTCACTTACCGTAAAACTGATCCAAATTTGAAGTTAGACCACAACTCAGAAAAGCAAAACAAGGAATACGCCGGAAATGCTGTCATGATCTCAACAGATAGTGGCGCATTAAAAGAACGCGGATTTTTAGACATCGTCGATATGTCCTACAAGTTAGGACAATTTAAAGGCCAAGATTGCTTATTTATGAGCTATGGCACTAATCCTAAAGCTGTTAATGGTGTAGCTTTCAAGGATAAAAAGGCTGCACTGAAATATCGGAAATATGATTTCTCAAAAGTAAATCAATAGAAACAAAAGCAATGGTTAGTTTCATGTTAACTATTGCTTTTTGTTATAACTCTTCTATAAAAAAGCATGTCCGTCTGGACATGCTAACCAAATTCTATCTTTAATTATCTCTTTTACTTTTCAAACCAATCCCAATCGTCGCCGACAACGTGAACACCGCTGTCTTCCTCATCTTGACCAGAACTAATTCTTTCCACTCCAGTAGGACGTTCAACAGTGTATTCACCACGGCTGTTTTGCTTAACGACTGCTTCAAATTGAACAACGTCACCCTTTTCAAGGTTTAATTCCTTGAAAGCCTTATTCATACGTAAAACAATTTGTTTAACTACAACATTGTCTTCATTATTAACTGTCAAATTTTGAAAAATTCCCTTACGATCATCAGGACGCAAAAAGGTTGCAGTAAAAATACGGCGTTTACCATCTGCATATTTTGCAAGTTTTTCATTATAAATATCGATCATCTTTCAAAATCCTCTTTTCCTACATTGCTTACTATAACATTCTTTTTATGGTTATAAACATTAAATTATAAAAAAGCCGCAGCAATGTACATAACATACTGCGACCTTAGCGAGATTTATAATGAAGAAAATAGGTTAAGTAATAATCACTTCAGGAGGAAGGATTTTTATCCGGCCACTTGTTATGGTAGTCCTATTTTCTTTATTTGTTAAATTTAATTTATAAATGAAAGATTATAATTATTCGTAAATAATTACAGGTTCGTTCTTAGAAATGTTGTTCCAAACGCTTCTAATTTCACTTGGCTTAACGTTGACACAGCCGTGTGAACCACCCTTTAAGTAGGCTGTCTTGCTCCAGTCAGTTCTCCAACTTGCGTCGTGGAAGCCACAACCACTCAAAGTAAATGGCATCCAGTAACTAACTGGTGAAGCATAACTTGAACCATCATCGTTACTACCACGGAGAGTGGCATTTCTTTGTTTGTAGTGGATGTACCAAACGCCACGAGGAGTTTGATCGCCCTTGCTACCTTCCATAGTACCAGTAACTACATCTCTTAAGTGAACTTTAAGCTTGCCGTTTCTTACAAGCCATACTTCTTGCTTCTTCAAAGAAACAACGGCGTAAGTATTGCCGATTTCATGATTTGATCTGCCGTAGCCGTGAGCATAAGTACTGTAACCTAAACCATAAATGGCATCTGCACCATCAAAAGTAGTCTTACCTTGTGCAAAGGCATCAAGCAAGAGACGACGGGTCTTTTGTACGTATACGCCCCAACCCCAAGTCTTGTTCTTAACAGTAATGGTCTTACCCTTTACCTTATTACCAGTAGGAACAGTAAACTTGTAACTTCTATGCAAAGTTGAAACTTCCTTATCAATTTGGTTTAACTTATCAGTCAACTTAGAAGTATTACCAAACTGATATTTACCATTTTGGTAAGAAACATCATTTAAGAGTTCGCCAGCCTTTAACTTGTAGCTTTTACCATTAATCTTATAGTTAATAGTTGCCTTTTTAAGACTATTCAACTTATTCTTGGCAGTAGCTAAATCCTTAGTGGTGTAACTGTAGCTCTTGTCTGATGGTGTCTTAGTTTGTTGCTTTTTAAATAGCTCACTAGTTTCTTGCTCATCAATTGTTTGACTAGTAGTGTTGTAGCTGTACACCAACTTGTTGTCTTTCAATGTAACTACATTCTTGGCATTCTTATTAACCTTATCTGTAGCCTTCTTGACAGTTAACTTGCCTACCTTAACCCCATCGATTTTTACATTAGGATTAAAGTGAGTTCGTGCAAACTTTTCAGCTGCAGTTTGTGTAGCAACACGGTGATTATGGATGCTAAAACCGGCAATGATACCGATGATAATGACAATTCCGACCACTAAGATGATCAGATTATTTCGTTTATTTCTTTTCCTCAGATCTTCGTTCATAAAATTCTATCCTTTTTATCATTCAACAGATTTAATATAGCACCCATCAATACGTGTGTAAAATCTATTGTTTCTTTAATTGGCCTTTTTCATAATTGTCTTCACCACATCTTTTAGAGCAAAGTACAAAATTGGCGTACAGATTGCGGTGGAAATTGAATTGATGACGGTTGCTGGCAGACTGACAAAAGCTCCAATATAAGCAACTCGTAAACTAGTTCCCACCATCAGTGCTTCGACAATTGAAACACAATAAGTAGTAAAAATTTTAGTCACCCCAGCAATGATACCTAAAATAATGATGTTCTTCTTGGAGTCGCGATAGTTCATCCCACGATAAACAGCGGTTAAAACCGTTGCTACAACTACGACTTCCAGCATCGTCAACCATGAAGTTGCCGCATAACCGTTAAGTAGGTCAAAGCCACCTAACCCGATAATCCCGGCAATCATACCGTTGCGATAGCCTAAATAAAGGATCGCTACAGCAGTTAAAGTGTTACCGAAGTGAATAAACGGACGACCTACCATTGCTGGTACGGGAATACGCAGTACCCAGATCCCGATATAAATAATTGCCGCAAATAAACCAGTAAAAATTAAAGATTGTAACGAATTAATATCTTTTCTCATATCTCACACCTACTTTTCTATTTCATCCAATAACCATGGCAAGCCTGCCGCATAGTTAGGCCCAAACAGCGGATTTTGTTTCGTATTCATAATTGCTATTCTAATAAAATCGGCCGCAATTGAACAGCTTTTTTCTAAGTTGTTGCCATGTAAAACTGCTGCTAAAAATGCACTAGCAAACATGTCGCCGGTGCCAAAGAAGCTGCCAGACAACTTTTTTTGAATTAATGACCAGTTTTTACCATCTGTTACACCAACTTCACCGATTTTCTTCTTAGTGACAGAAATTCCCGTAATTACCACATTGGGAATAGAAAACTTTTTAGCTAATTCTTTGGCAAATTCCTGTGCTTTTTCTAATGATACTTTTGTTAAATCTTTGCCTAATAAAAATGCTGCTTCAGTCATATTCGGCGTTAAAATCGTCGCTTTGGGGATCAGCTGGCGCATCTTTTTGACATATTCCTCGTCCAAGCCGCGGTACATCTTGCCATGATCGGCCATCGCAGGATCAATTAAAACTACCTGATCGGCACGTTTTATTTGTTCGATCTTATCAAGCCAAAAATCTAACGCATTTTGACCTAAGTAGCCTAAATATAAAGCATCAAAGTTCAAATTAATTTTTTGCCAATGAGTAACTATTTTAGTCATTTCACTACTTAAATCTAGATAAGTATTGCCTTGAAAACCGGTATGCGTAGACAAAATGGCCGTAGGCAGAAGAGTTGGCCTTGTGCCACATGCACCAAGAATAGGCAGAGCTACCGAAGATGACACTTGCCCTGCACACGACAGGTCCTGACTGATTAAAACTCCTCCATTAATCATTTCCTCACTCCTAAACAAAAATCCTGCTACTAGCTTATCATAGGTTAGTAGCAGGACTAAAATAATATTCTATTTTGAACTAATTTGAACTAAAAGTATTAGGTTGAATGTGGTTCAAAATTTGGTAACCAATTTTCTTGTTTCTAGTTTCATCGTTTTGAGTTTGATTCAAGAACATGATTAAACCATTTTTATTATCCTTGGTCAATTGTACCCAGTTACCAAAGTGAGTATTGTACAAGTTACCATAAGCGGACTTAAGGTTGCCCTTAACGTACATCCCACCTGAATAACCGTTTGAAGGTTTAGTATCAAGGTTAGTCATATAATTGAATTCAGCTTGGTCCAAAATCTTGCCATTGGTCAAACCAACTTGGATTTTGTAGTAATCCATTGGGGTTGAGAACAAGTTACCAGCACCTACAAGTTGTGAAGCTTGTTGCTTTTTAACGTATTGAGCCCATTGATAGTTCTTGTAGTTCCAAGTATATGAAATCCCATCGGTCATGCCTGAAGGAATGTCTTCAAGGAAGTAGGTTCTCTTCAAGCCTAATGGATTAATCACACGTTCTTGGACATTTTGCTTGTAAGACTTACCGGTTACTTGGCGAATAATACCTGCAAGCAAGATGTAGTTAGTGTTGTTGTAAGAAAACTTGCCCGGTTGGTTTTGGGTAGTTGAGTTCAACTTGTTAACCACCCAGTTGATCGCATCATTTTCTGAATAAATGCGACCACGGTTAACTTCAGTATCTGTTGCCTTAAGACCTGAAGTATGAGTCATCAAGTTACCTACAGTGATATTTGATGCACCCTTCAAGTTAGGATACCAATTGGAAATCTTAGTATCTTGCGTAAACTTTCCTGCATAAATCAATTGCGTAATAATTGCCGCAGTAATTACTTTTTGCAATGAACAAACTGGATAAACCACCTTGCTGTTGCCTGCGCCAAGACGCTTACCATAATAGCCATAGCCGTAACTAATTTGTTGTGGTTGACCATTTTTAACAACAACAGTAGTTCCTCTTGCATAGTTGTTTGCAATTGTTTTTCTTACAAAACTGCGCATTTCAGTTTGATCATCTGCCGCATTTGCAGTCTTTGCTGTTGCAATTGAAGCAATTGGCAATGCAGAAACAGCAGTAAGCGAAATGGCCGTTTTGATTAATATTCTTTTAAAATGTCTCGTTTTCAAAACCCTCCAGAAATGTTAATTTCTTCATAGTATAATCTTAGCATTTATTTTTTTCATTGAAGTTACATATTATGTAAATTTTTACTTATTAATAAGGATAATTCCTCTAAACTTTCATTTTTCAATTTTCTTACCAAGAAAATTATCTTTATTTATGTTTTATATGGTAAACTTTTCATGTTGTTTAAAAATTAATTTACTTCGAGGAAAATATGCGAAAGAAAAATATCACAGCTATTTGTGTTGGTTTGCCAATCTTCTTAATTTTGGCGATTTCAATCATGATGCATGCGAGCTGGATCAATGAATTCGACAACTTCTTTGAACAACTTGTGCATACAATCCCTGGCTTAAAGGGCCTGATGCTCAAGATTACGTTCTTGGCCGATACCAAGGTTGATCTGGTTTGGATGCTACTTATTGCAATTATTCTATGGATTGTAAAGCAGCGTCCCCTCTCGCTCAGCATTGTCGTTTCATTAATTACTGCTGATGCGTTTGGTTGGATCGTTAAACACATTGTCCAACGTGCTCGTCCAGCTGCTCACCTGGCAGTAGATGACGGTTTCAGTTTTCCAAGTGGCCACACATTGGGCATGTCAATCATCGTCTTTTGGTTAATGCTCATTTTAATTCCAGCATTAGTCAAAAACAGAACTACTAGAGTTTGGTTAGACGTACTTTTGGTCGTCTGGCTTGTTCTAGTAATGATCTCAAGAGTTTACTTGTATGCTCACTTTCCATCAGATGTCTGTGGTTCAGTTGCACTTGGTGCAATGTGGATTGGCATTGTCGATGCAATTTGGGACAAGGTAACTCCGAGAACAGCAAAAAATGATTTCTAAAAAATAACCACTAGCATTTGCTAGTGGTCTTTTTTTACAAAAAAAAGTCACTAAGGAAAATGTCCTTAATGGCTTTTCTACACCTTCAAATTTCTTCCTATCAGCAGATGCCCTAAGAGACATCTTGCTTAGCCTTTTCATCCTCGGAGCGCTCATCACACGCTCCGCTATCATATTACCAAATTATCTAAAAAATTGGAAGAGATTTGTTTTAAAAAATTACACTTTTGATCTAGTTGACTTCATTAAATTACTATTGGGTTTAAGATCTAATTTTTGCTTGCTCTTCTGATTATTCAAAATTTTATAAAAGGCGGCGATTTGACTAATTTCTTTAACTCCAGTTGAGCAGCATCCCCCAATAATGCAAGCACCGTGCTCATACCATTCCTTGCTTAATTTACCAAAATCAAACTTAGCATTAAACGGAATCCAATTTCTCTCGAATTCGTTATATACGCCACCCAAGTTAGGGTAAACGATAATGTTTTTCTTGGTAAATTCGCGCATCTTATCGATTGCGGTAGTGGCTAAAAATGGCTTAAAGCAATTGGCACTAACCGCGAAGACTTGATCATACTCATTTATTTTTTCCATCACCTTTTTCAAAGGAGTGCCATCACTAATCTTTGTTGTATCATGCAAAGTAAAACTCACATACACTGGCATTTCAGGTGCGTTTTCTTTTAACCAGTCTAAAAGGACAACTACCTCATCAAGCTTAGGTTGCGTTTCAATAGCTAAACAATCTGGCTTATTTTGAAGCAATACTTGCAAGCGTGGCAAATGAAAATCCAAGTATTGTTTTTTAGTTAGATCATAATCGCCACGAAATTCGTTGCCTTCGGCTAAATAAGCGCCATATGAACCCACAGAAGCGGCTACATAGTTATGGATACCTGTCTTCTTTTCAAAATCATCTCTCGCCTTTTTCGCTATTTTTACCGCATCAGCAATCATTTCTTTAGCCTTGTCTTCAGAATAACCGTGCTTTTCAAAAGCTTGCACATTTGCTTGGTATGTATCGGTAATTGCCATTTGAGCACCGGCTTGGAAGTAGTTCATATGAACTTTATAAACTTTATCTAGGTCTTTGTCTAAAGCTACAGCTGTCCATAAATCTGTATTTGTATCAATTCCTTGTTTCTCAAGTGCTGTTGACATCGCACCATCCAAAACAAGACCCTTACTAGAAATTTGTTTAATCAAATCCATATCCTCACCTTATTCACATTAATATATTTAATAATTAATATTAATTTAATTTTATATTAATAAAGTGAGCAAATCAACCTTTAATTTTCATTTAACAAAAAAAGCAGCCCATCAGCTACTTTACATAATAATTTTTATTTAACTATTTTACCCAGTCGCTAACTTCACTATCGTCACGAGCAACGCCAATAATATTTAAACCGTTAGCCCATTCTTTAAAGTGACTTGCGTAAGCCTTATGGTTGGTTCCTGCAGAAGTAAAGAATGAAGCAACTTCGCCTTTGTAGTTCTTCATCTTTTCAAGAAGTGATTTGAGTGGGGTTGCAGGATAACCTGACCAAACTGGACTACCTACTAAAATCAAATCATATTTATTAAAGTCGATATCTATAACTTGTGCTTCAGGAAATTCTTCTTTTCCTTGGATTTGATCTAATGCAATGTCATTAGTCTTATACATATCTGAATCGAAAGTACCATCAGCTACAGTTACTTCTTCAATGTCACTACCGGCAATTTCACCATTAATCTTTTCAGCCATTTTCTTGGTATTGCCTGACCATGAGTAATACAAAATTAAAGTTTTTTTAGCCATCTTTAGTCTTCCTTTCGTTTATTACCCCTATTGTAAATTAAAAAGAATAAGTAAGCCAATATAAAGGTAACTAATTTTTCTATAAGTAATAACTAAAAGCTCTTAATTACCTGAATCATGGTTGCACCATACTTTTGCATTTTGGCTTGACCTACCCCACTGACTTCTAAGAACTCTGCTTCATTTTGTGGTTTGATCTTAGCCATATCATGCAGGCTGCGATCAGAAAAGATCATAAATGCAGGTACTCTTTGCTTTCTGGCTAATTCCATTCTCTTCTTTCGTAATGCTTCATATAAATCTGGATTTTCATCCTGAGCAAAAATTTGCTTTTTCTTTTGGACCTTGGCAATTCGTCTTTTTACTGTTATTTTGCCATCGAGCACATCCCAACCACGATTAGTCACATGAACTAACGGATATTTCGTGCCTTCAATTTCTAAATATCTAGACGCAATTAGATAGTCAATTAAGCTGATTGCCTCTTTTTGATTCATTTTTAAGCTACCAAAATGATCGTACTGTGAAGCATTCATCTCTTTCATTTTTTGATTATTTGAACCAACTAGACACTGCGCTACAACGTTTTTACCAAAACGACCATCAAGTTCGTAAACCATCGAAATCACTTTTTGCGCATCGGCCGTAATATCAGTTAATTCATCTTGGTTTAAACAATTAGAGCACTTGCCGCAAGGTTCACAGTCTTGCCCGAAATAGCGCACGATAAACTGCTGCAAACACTCCCCCGTATTGGCATAATCGGTGATTGCTTGCAATTTTTGATACTGCAATTCGCGGTATTTTTCATCAGCCGTTGATTCATCGATAAAGAAGCGATACTGGCGCAAATCTCCCGGATGGTAGATCATAATTGCTTCACTTTCTTCGCCATCTCGACCAGCACGTCCTGCTTCTTGATAGTAGCTTTCAATATTACGAGCACTTGAGGCATGAATGACAAAGCGGACATTGCTTTTATCGATTCCCATTCCGAAGGCATTAGTGGCAACAATTACCTGAACTTGATCAAATTGAAACGCTTCTTGTACTTCGTCTCTTTCTTTAGTCTTCATCCCGCCATGATAGGATCCAACTGAGATACCTTTTTTAGCTAAATAATCAGTTAGGCTCTCTACTTTCTTACGCGTATTGGTGTAGATGATCCCTTCTTCATCGGGATGCATTTTGATGTACTGTGCAATATAAAGTGGCGTGTTTTGCGGTGAATTAACCACCTTAAAGCTCAAATTTGGACGGGCAAATGAAGTGATAATCATATTTTGCTTAGGAATATTCAACTGCTCACAAATATCATCTTGAACCGCTGGCGTGGCAGTTGCAGTTAAGGCCAAAATATTTGGTCTGCTCTTCAAAGAATTTATTCCATCAAGCAGCTGTCGGTAAGCCGGTCTAAAATCATGTCCCCACTGAGAAATACAGTGTGCTTCATCAACTGCAACTAAATCGATATCTAAGAAATTAAGTTGATATCTAAAATAGTCGATTGCTAGACGTTCTGGCGTAATATAGATCAATTTGATCTTGCCCTCATAGGCCTGACGCAAAATCGGATTTACTTCTTCTTGCGGCGTCGCAGAGTTTAAAGCAGCCGCATTAATTCCGTTTTGCTTTAAGGTATCAATCTGATCCTTCATTAATGAAATTAAAGGTGAAATAACCAAGGTAACGCCTGCATTCATCAAGGCTGGAACTTGATAACACAGCGACTTCCCTGCACCAGTCGGCATTACCGCTAGTACATTCTGTTTATTTAAAACTAAATCAATGACTTTCTTTTGTCCTGGACGAAAACTATCATAGCCAAAAGTTTGTTTTAATACTTTTTCTGGATTCATCTAATTTTCCTAACTTGCATGAAATACTTTCTTTATTTTAGCAGAGTATCAATGAAAATTCTTTTGCCTTATAATTAATAAAGTATTCTATCTCAGAAAGAAGGAAAAAACTTGATACATCTTTTTCATCGACGTATCACATTTTCACTTGCTTTAACCATTGGTTTCTTAATCATGATCCTTATCGGCAGCATTCTTTTATCGCTGCCGTTTGCGGATAAAGCAGGCCAAGCCACTGCTTATTCTGACGCGCTCTTTACTGCAACTTCGGCAGTCTGCGTTACCGGATTAAGTACAGTTACCACGGCTACGCACTGGTCATTTTTTGGTCAGCTTGTGATCATGATCTTAGTTGAAGTTGGCGGTTTGGGCTTTATGACTTTTGCCGTCATGCTCAGCAACTTTGCTCACCAGCGCATGAGTTTAGGTGCAAGAATGTTAACGGGGGAGGCCCTTAATCTGAACCACCTTTCTCAATTTCGGGTTGTTCGTTTAATTATTCGCCTTTCATTGGTGATTCAGTTAATCGGAGCAGGGTTGCTTTTAATTGCTCTAGAACCCAAACTTGGCCTTGGCAAAGGTATCTGGTACAGTCTTTTCCATTCGGTAGCTGCTTATTGTAATGCCGGTTTTGACTTGTTTGGTCCGTCGCTTGAGCAATTGAATAATAATCCTTATGTTTTAACTGTGATTATGCTCTTAATTGGGGCTGGTTCATTTGGTTTCTTAGTTTGGCGCGATTTATTAACTTACCATATTCGCCACAAGATCACCCTGCATACCCGTTTTGCTTTAACGGTTGGTTTTATTATCTTAGTTTTATCAATCATTGGTTTCTTGTTCAGTGAGCAAAACCTTAAGCAATTCAGTGGTAGTCTTAATGGCGTAGATCGTTTCTTTAACACCCTATTTTTGGCAGTAACACCAAGAACGGCCGGATTTTTCTCGGTTCCTTATTCTAAACTAAGTACGGCCGGGATTGCCATTACCATTATCTTGATGTTCATCGGTGGTACCCCTGGCTCCACCGCTGGTGGTGTTAAAACCTCAACTATCGGAATTCTCTTTTTGCAAAGTATCGGTACGTTTACTGGAAAAGAACCTGCCTTTTCGCACCGCCGCTTCACTCGTGATAACATCAATCGCGCCTTAACCCTATTCTTTTCTGCGATTTTATTAATCATTTTAGCGACTCTATTATTAACTATGACCCAACCAAGTTTAAGTCATAATGGTGTTACCAAGGCTGTTTTTGAAGCAGTCTCCGCATTCGGTACCGTAGGTCTAACATTAGGACTTACACCACACCTTAATTTATTTGGCAAAATCATTATTATGGCTTTGATGTTTATTGGACGTGTTGGAATTTACACTTTCATGTATTCTATCTTCAAGTCACATCCTACAAAACAAAGTTATCGTTATCCAGAGGAGGAAATTATCATTGGCTGATCACAGTTTTGCTGTTTTAGGACTAGGAAAATTCGGCATGGCACTTACTGTTGCCCTTTTAAAAGCCGAACAAGATGTTTTAGTAATTGATTCAAACGAAGAAGTAATTAACGATGTAGCCCACCTGGTTACCCACGCAGTTATTGCGGATGCCACCGATGAAGATGAACTGCGTGATTTGGATATTGGTTCTTTCGATCATGTTTTTGTCACCATGGGTGAAAACGTCGAAGGTAGCATTATCGCAACTATGCTAGCTAAGAAACTTGGCGCACCTGACGTTACAACGCGGGCCAATAACCACAATCACCGCTTGGTTCTTGAAAAAATTGGAGCTGATCATGTGATTGAACCTGAACAAGATATGGCCCGTCAATTGATTTTCCGTCAACTTCACCCTAACGTGGTTAATTTCTTTCACCTTTCTAAAAATGTTTCTTTGATTGAAGTTAGCGTTGAAAATCCACGTTTCTTTAATAAGTCACTCGGCGAATTAGATTTTCGTAAGAACTACGACGTTAACATAATTGGCATTGTTCATGATGGACACTTGAATGAGGTGCCTCTTGCCACAGATGTCATTAATCCACATGATCAAATTACTTTGATTGGCTCTAATGAAGCTGTTCAAAAAATTGACGATATCTTACAAGAAGCTAAGTAATAAAAATCGTTAAAAAAAACTGCCTTGAGAATTATTTCAAGGCAGTTTTATTTTACTTATTTTTCTTATCCTGATTATCCTTAGCTCAAACAAAAAAGGCATTATCTGCCTTTTTTATTACTTGTAAAATGTTTCTTCAACCGCATGCGTGATGGCAATCTTATCATGAGCATAAGACAAACCGCCTTGAATGTACAACATGTATGGATCACGAAGCGGACCATCAGATGATAATTCAATAGTTGAGCCTTCAACAAATGAACCTGAAGCCATGACAACTTCATCTTCATAACCATCTTGGTGGTAAGGAATTGGATCAACGAATGAGTTCATTGGTGAGTAGTGTTGAATTGCGGCACAGAACTTAATCATTGGATCTGGTTTACCAAAGGTAACAGTTTGCACAATGTCACTACGAGGATCGCTCCATTTAGGTGATACTTCCATGCCCATTTCTTCCAAAAGTGCAGCTGTAAAGACCATACCCTTTTGCGCTTCACCAGTTGTATGAGGTGCCATGAAGAAGCCTTGGTAAATATCACGTAAGTAGCCCCAAGTTGCGCCTTCACCTTTACCAGCACCTGGCACAGTCAAACGTGAACCGGCACCATCGATCAAGTCTTGACGACCTACCAAGAAAGCACCGCCTTTAACCAAACCGGCACCTGCGTTCTTATAAAGTGAACCGGCCATCATATCAGCACCATAAAATGTTGGTTCTTCACATTCTGAGAATTCACCGTAACAGTTATCAATAAAGATGTTAACGTCAGGACGAACTTCCTTAACAAATTTAAGCATCTTCTTGATCTTGTCCATGGTAAAAGTCTTGCGCGTTGCATAGCCAAGAGATCTTTGAATAGCTACAACCTTGATTGACTTATCTTGAAGATCTTCTCTAGCCTTTTCGTAATCAACTTGACCATCATCAGTTAATTCAGTGGTCTTGAAGTTGATGCCCCATTCCTTCATGTTGCCTGGCTTGTTACCTGCTAAACCGATAACTTCTTGAATGGTGTCATATGGAGTCCCAGTCAAGTAGTAAAGGGTGTCGCCTGGACGAAGCATGCTGAAAAGACCAACGGTAATAGCATGAGTACCTGAACCAAATTGTGGTCTTACTAAAGCGTCATCTACCTTGAAGTAGTCGGCATAAATATCCTCAATCTTGTCACGACCAATATCATCGTAGCCGTAACCAGTTGATGGAACTAAGTCTTCTTCACCAACATGGTGCTTTCTAAACAAATCAAGCACTCTTTGTTGGTTGTATAAAACTTGTTCATCGATTTCTTCGATTCGAGGCTGAATCATATTTTCAACCTTAGTTACCTTTTCTTTTAATTCTTCTGGTAAATTTTCTTTCCAAGAAAAACTCATTCTTTACTCCCTTTTCTCTTATTTTTTAATGACTTCCGCCTGTACTTTTAAGGTACCATCTTCATTTTGATCCAAGTATACACCTTGAATTTCTGGTACAAAGCCTGGGAATTTTTCAATGGCATGGGCTAAAACTTCAAAGTACTTTTGATCAACTGTGTCCCACTTTTCACCAGGAGCTACGATAAAAACACCTGGTGGGTATGGCAACGCACCTTCAGCTGCCGTTCTGTCAACTACATCTTCAAGATCAACGACTTCATTTTCATTCCGCTTAAACATTTGATCAGCTTCTGAAGGCGTCATCTTGTAGTCTTGCATCCCTGGCTTTTCGAACAACTTTTGCTGCAAAACAAAAGTATTGTTCTTCTTGTAGTATTCATGCATTTCCTGGCAAAGCTGCTTAACAGTGTAGCCCTTGTAGCGGTCAGGATATTCCTTGTACAAAACAGGCAAGACGTCTTTTACTAAAGCATCGTCATTGTAGTACTTTTCAAACTTCAAAAATGCATCAAGCAAGGTATCAAGCTCTTCTTTGGTATCGCCTGGAGTTAACAAGAATAAAAGTGAATTCAGGTCGTTCTTGGCACGAATAATATGATTTTCCATCAAAAATTCCGCTACAACTGCACCAGGAATACCAGTTTCTTCGTATTTAGCATTCTTGACATCAATACCTGGTGTTTTAACTGTAATCTTAAGCGGATCAATCATGGCTTCGCCTTGACCCATCTTGGTAAAGCCGTGCCAGTTATCTTCCTTGCTCATATTCCAGTACTTAGCGTTAGTTGCTAATTCATCAGTTGGAATATCCGCAAAGTTATCTGGAACAAATGGTTTAAACAACTTAGACTTCTTCAAAAGTTGCTTGCGCCATTCAATCCCCATGCGCAAGATCTTGTCCCACCAAATCTTATTGCCTTCGCCAGCAGTGACGTATGAATTAACAGTGAGTGAGGCATAAAGTGGGTAAGCATATGAAGAAGTAACAAACTTCAAGTATTCATGGTTAAAGTGCTTGTGATCAACGTAGCGCTTTTGGCCCTTAATGTGTGAGTCTTTCTTCAAAATTTGTGAAGCTTGGGCCATACCAACTTGTTGCTTATGCAAAGATTGGGTTACCAAGATACCAGGATCATCTGGTCCTAAGTTAAGGAGTAATGGTGACAGGTGCTCCATAATTGGCACAAATTCTTCAAAACCGCCCCATGCACAATCAAATAAGATGTAGTCACAGAGTTTGCCAATCTTATCAACGATCCACTTAGCATCATAGAAGACACCATCGTAAGTTTCAGCTTGCACAATAGCTAATCTAAATGGACGCTTTGCCTTAGCTTTTTCCGGATCGACTTTAGCAATTTCAGCTCTGATTTTATCTTCAGTTAAAAATTCGGGATCCATTTCTCCAATTAAGCCTAAACCATTACGGTCAGTTGGAATATAAACTGGCTTTGCCCCACTCATGACTAATGCACTATTGTATAAAGATTTGTGATTGTTGCGGTCAAATAATACTAGATCGTCTTCTGACAAAAGTGCACTGGCACAAATCGAGTTGGCACTGGTTGTACCGTTGGTACAAAAGTAAACTTTATCGGCATGATAAGTTTGGGCGGCCAATTTTTCTGCATCAAGAGGCGTACCAGCATGAGTCATCGTATCGCCTAATTGAGGTACGGTGTCACTGGTATCGGCAAACATTAAGTTTTTGCCGAAGAATTTGTTAAAGACAACGCCAGCTGGATGCAAATCATAATATTGGCCATTGTGGTGGCCAGGCGTAGTAAAACTAATTGGCTTTGCTTCAGCGAAGTTGATTAAATCAGTCAAAAAGCCTGGCACCATCTTTTGTTCATAGTCTTTAGCAGCTTGGTTGATTTTGGCAATATCAGCCTTGCTTGCTTGACCATCCACCTCAATCACAGGAATAGGAAAATCAGATTGTGCTCGCAAATCTGTTGCTTCCTGCTTAGCAGTTCGATCGCCATTTTTAATGACAATAGCTGCTAATTCAGAACTGTTGTCGATTTGATCAAGCGGAACAGATGACCATTCCCGTAATTGACTAATATTTACTCCATTTCCAATAGCAATTTTTAAAAAATCCATCTTTTCCCTTTCCAATTTGATTACAATTTTAAGTTGCTTATTGCAAATCTTATGAAAATCTTTATAATCTTTTTTTACAGTAGGGTTGCAATCTGGCCTATATTCGTAATTTACAGTACACATTATTATATAAACATTGGAGGTTTTAGACAAGTGCACTTGCCGTGTTCTCCTCCGCAGGGATAGATGAATTTTTTTGTTTCACAATTAAATACATTCTTGGAGGAAAATATTTTTTATGTCAGAAGAAATCGAAACCATTAATTTCGAGCCGGGCAAAAAACATTACATGAAGTGGCCGGTTATTGCCTTAATCGACTTCGTAACTATTATCAGTTTTGAAAACATCTTTTACCCATTTCAAAACCAAGGTTTATCTGTAGTTGTTTCATGGATATTCCTGTTATTCGCTTATGTTATCCCTTACGCATTAATGTGTAGTCAAATGGGATTGACTTTCAAAGACCAAGCCGGTGGTCTTGCTTCATGGGTTCGTCACTCATCTAACGATACTTTGGGTTACTGGACCTCATGGATGTACTGGGTACAAACCGTTCCTTACCTAGTAGACGTTTCCAACTCAGTTATTGTTTCATTCTCATGGATTATTTTGGGCAATAACACCTTGGACAAGCACATGTCCACTTTCTGGTTCGGGATCTTGACTTTTGTAATTATCTTGGCATTTATCCTAATTGAAAATGCGATTAAGAACTCACTTGAGCTTCTTTCCTTAATCGGTGGTGGTGCCATGTTCATCATGTCCATGCTCTTTGTTTTACTTGCAGCTTGGTCAGTGATGCACGGTCACCACATTGCCACCCAACCATTCAACTGGGATTCATTTAAGCCATCATTTAGTTTGAGATACTTCTCAACTACTGGTTTGTTGATCTTCGCTATGTCTGGTGCCGAACTTGCTGCACCTTACATTGTTCAAATGCGTGATCCAAAGCACGAATTTCCTAAGGCTATGTGGATGTTAGCTATCATGACTGGTTTCTTAACCATCTTTGGTACTTTGGCATTGGCAGTCTTCTTCAATGCCCACCACATTCCACATGACTTTAAGATGAACGGTCCTTACTACGCTTTCCAACTTTTAGGTGAAAGTTTAGGCTTGGGCAAAGTCTTAATGTACATCTTCGCAGTTGTACAAGCTATCTTTATGATGGCTCAATTAGCTGTTTTACTTGATGCTTCAAGTCGTGTATTTGCTGGTGACGTTGCCGACAGATACATGCCTAAGTGGCTTACTGGTAAGAAGGACAAGACTGGTCGTCCAGTTCACTCTTACACTTTGACTTGTGGTTTGGCATTATTCCTTCTTTTACTTACTGGTACTTTGCCAAACATTAACTCAATCTATAACTGGTTGTTAAACATCAACGGTATTATTTCACCATACAAGACTTGCTGGGTATTCTTCGCCTTCATAATGCTTCGTATGCATGAAAAGAACTACCATTCAGATTATGTCTTCATTAAAAACAGAACCGGTGCCTTAATCATGGGTTGGTGGTGCCTAATCTTCACCTTTATCTGTGCAACTTTAGGTTTCATCCCTCAAGAAGCAGAAGCAACATTTGGTAGTGCCGCATTTAACCACCAATTAATGATGAACATCATCACTGTTATCGTACTCTTCGGTTTAGGTTTCTTATTACCATGGTTACGTAAACGTGAAGAAAACCGTGAAGATGAGATGTAAAAATTAGTTTAATCTAGTAAATCAAAAAAGCAGATGAATTTTTCTTCATCTGCCTTTTTTATATTCTATTTATTTTGATTTCTTAGCTTTGGACAACTTTTTAAACCTATCTGAAACAGATAAGCCAGCCATACCCAAGAGACTAACAAGCATACCGAAAACAGTTAAGCCAGTTGCTTTCTTATCACCAGTTTGTGGTAATTGTGCCTTTTGGCTTTTTTCGTTAGCCTTGACACTCTTATTGCCAGCAGCATAACCTGGATCAACATAATCAAGTCTGTAGTCAACACCATTCTTAGTGATAACTGCATTTACGGGAACCTCATTAAATGTAGTTGTACCCTTATGACTTACTTCAGTATATTTATCAGTAACTAAATCATGTTTCAATTCTCTAGAAAAAGTAATCTTTTGCGTTGTAGATGGAGCCAATTCATTGCCATTTTGGTCAACATAATTGATTACTTCTAGATTGATCTGACCAATTTGATATCGATCAGCCCAAACGGCGCTACCCTGCCATCCTTCTTCATCACCGGTCCCTTGTTTACATGCGTTAGTGTAATCGAACCATCATCATTTTGCATTTCTTTTTCATTTTGCTTAAGAGATAGGTCTATTTTTGTTCCATTATCATATTTATGAAAATTAAACTTGTCTTTCAAATCCTTAGAAGTTACAGTTTCTTCTTGATAATCAGAAGCTTCCAGTCCTTGAACTTGTTGACCTTCATTAGCAGTGCGTGTTTCATCACCACCAGGGTTCGAACCTGATTTGCCAGTAGCAGTACCATCAGAAGTAGAACCTGCTGATTAAGCTTGTGTAGCTTCAGTAGTCCCAGCATCTGCTTTTACTTCTTGGGTAGTCGCATTTTGCAACAACATACACCCCAATACTACAGAACACAAACCTACTGATAATTTTTGTAAACTATATCTATTCTTCATCTTCTATATCCTATCTAACGTTTTTCCTTATTCCTTTTATCACATTCGCAATCCTTATTTTAAGAGGAACAAAAAATAAGACAATAGTTTGGAGTGATTTTGGTATATACCATAAAAATAGAATATTATTCCAGCTTTGGAACACAACATCCCAAATTTGCGGTATAAGATTATATTTGTCAACTACCCTAGACTGAAGTCTAGGGCTTAGTGGCTCGTTAGCTTGCGCTAA
>ERZ791908.791-NODE-791-length-27067-cov-4.976196_pt1 | contig 27067 bp, 34 predicted proteins | sample MGYA00510144_ERZ791908 | MGnify/ENA primary metagenome ERZ791908 (study PRJEB30046, sample SAMN00792105) | human gut metagenome | study: EMG produced TPA metagenomics assembly of the A metagenome-wide association study of gut microbiota in type 2...
CTAGAGCTTTTCGTTCTTGTCATGTTATACCTCCATAAAATAAAAATGAGATTTATTGCATAGAATTTCACACGAGCATCACAGAAACAGGAGATTAAATGCATGCCTTAATTTATTTTTTGCTGAAGCCATGACAAGAGAAAAATTATTAGGAGAGAAATGAATATATTTTTTCAGGCAAATTATTGACTTAAAATTCAGTTAATAATTGTATTCGGAGATTAAAAAGGAGTGATCCGATGGTTGGAAATAGGAATCTGCGGGAAATGTATCTCCTAAATTTACAAAACATCAAATTTTATATCGTCGTCTGGTATTATTTTTGATGCGTACTATTATGATAAACGCAATATGCATTTATTACGGAAAGGAGATATCGTAATGGGAGAAATTAAAGGAGGAATGATGCAGGAGAATCGCGGAACATCGGCGTTGGAAAAGAATGAAAGAAAGAAATCGCAGACGGGCCGCAGCCCGGACAAAAAAGAATCCAGAGAAAAAGAAGAGAAAAGAAAACAGAGAAAGCAGCGGGAAATCCGCAGGATGCTGAAAGAGGAGCGCCGCCGCTGGGACGCGCAGGGGCAGAACTCGATGAAGCTGGAGGATCTCTATCATGAATACATGAGGGTCTACGCGCCTTATGAGCTGAAGCCGTCTACCATGCGGGTGTATGAGGTGAATCTGAAGAACCACGTGCTTCCGGCTTTTGGAAAAATGAAGCTGTCGGAAATTGACAACCGCATCCTGTCGCTGTATTTCTGCAAGTTCTATAACGACCGGCCGACGATCGCCAGGAATGCTTTTCACGCGCTCTGCAGTGTCATGAAATTCGGTGTGCGGATGCACTATTTACTGGCGAACCCTTGCAGCCTGGTTATTTTGCCGAAAAAGGGGCTTCCGGAGGAAAAGCGCCGCTATCTGACCATGGAAGAAATTCCGGACTTTCTGGCGCTGTTTCAGGGAAATGAGACGATCGACACGCTGGTCCCGTTCCTGCTGCTGACGGGCATGCGGGTCGGGGAGGCCTGTGCGCTGCAGTGGCAGGATGTGGATATCGCCGAGGGTGAGATCATGATCAGCCGGTCGGTTTATGTGGCAAAGGGCAGTATCGCGGTGGGCCTGCCGAAGAGCAAGAGTTCGACGCGTAAGATTTCCATCGGAAAACAGGTGATCCGCCTGCTGAAGCATCAGTGGAATGTCCACGCCCGCGAGCTTCAGGAGGCGGAATTGAGCGGGGAGCCGCTGCATCACCCGGATCTGATCTTTTCCAGAAAGCACGGGGACTATATCTGTGACTCTGCCGTCTGGCACGCCATGAAGAAGCGGGTAAACGGCACGCCGTTCAGCTTTATGACGCCGCACTGTCTGCGTCACACCAACGCCACACTGCTGCTCAATCAGGGCGTGGACTTGAAAATTGTGTCGGAACATCTGGGCCACACCAGCATCCGTGTTACGGCAGATGTCTACACAGACGTCCTGAAATCCAGTCATAAAAAAACCGCGGAGCTGGTGGAGTCCGCGATTACTGAGGCCGAGGGCGAGGCCGTGGCCAGAAGGTACTGATTGATCGAAATGAAATGCGGGGCGGACTGCTGTGCGCAGCGGAGTGCGCAAGGCAGTACGTACCGCTGTCCGGCCTGCCGTCTGTAAGTGGTGGTTTGTCTTCAGGCTTGCAGCCGGATTGTTCCTTCCTGAGGACGGCCGTTTACTTTGCCGTGCTTTCCAGATATTCCTGGAACTGCTTTCCGATCTTGATCTGCGCGGCGCGGTTCGGATGCAGGTTGTCTAAAGTCAGGTTCTGAACGTTCGACTGGTTTAAAACCGTCGGAGTGAAAACACTGAAATGGTATTTCTTCGCCAGTTTCTGAATCGCCGCCCGTTCGTCGGAGACGGTGTAGCCGTACTTATTCTTATGCGTCGTCGAATAACCCCGGTATCTGCCCTGATAGCTTTCCTGCGGCATAACCAGGATGACCCTTGCGTGTGTTTTCTTTGTCAAAAGCTGTGCAATCTTATAGTAAGCTCCGACAAAGGTATTGGAACCGCTGGACGGTGTGCCGAGCGGCCGCTGGTAAAGGTAGTCGTTAATCCCGGCGCTGATGATGATCAGTTTATACTGGCTCAGGTCGCTGCGGTTCATCAGGCGGGTGTATACACTCTTGCCTGTTGAAACCCTGCTGCCGTCGGAATAGGAGAGGAGCGAGCCGGACACCGCGGAATTGTTGTAGTCCATTCCCAGGCGAGATGCGGCATAATCGGCATAACCGTAAACCGGGCAGGTGATGGAATCTCCCTCGATCAGTGTGCGCACGCTGCGGTAGCTCTTGCAGCTGGACGGCTTGAAAGTTGTGGCGTCGGACTTCTTACCGCTGGAAGTCACGGCATAGAGCGTCAGAGAACTGAAATTCCCCGAGACGCGGCACTGCAGGGCGCTGGTACTTGCGATCTGCTGCTTCACACCGTTCACCGTCTTATAGACCAGGTACTTCGCGGCGCCGTCCACCTTATACCAGCGGAGCAGCTTTCCGCGGTAATTCCGCACGCAGGGCGCGCCGATCCGCTCGGTTACGATGTCGTTCAGGACCTCCTTATCGTTACTTTCACGCTTTACAACGACGTGGTAGCTGGTGCTCGGGCTGTTCATCTCCCCGCGCCAGCCGCCGCGTACCACGTCTGTCTTCTTCAGGCGGCCGTTTATATAAACGTCGCAGGCATGATAGTCGTCCCATTTCACATGAAGAGGCCCCGTCTCATTCGGGATATATTTCACCGGAAGCTCCGGAAGCGCCACCACGCCAGCGTACTGCGTGTTTACCCGGCGCGCGGCCGCATATGCCGCAGTGTCTGTGCCTGCCGGAGCCATCGCCGCAGCTGATCCCGCAGGAATCAGCCCCGACAAAACAAAAACGCCAAGACGGACAGCTGCCCGCCTGACAGGTTTAAATTCTGACAATCTGATTATTCTGTTCATATGATTATTTCCCTCCGGGAGTTATTATAACGCGGTGAGTGGGAAATGTCACGGGAAGGATGGGAGAGAAGAGGGAAGAGAACGGTTTACGCCTTACGCTGCCTTAGAGGACGCCGTACCTGCAATGGTTTTTGCGGAGGACCACTTGGAATACAGGGTTGCTGCGCTGCCGTCTTTCTTCATGCTCTCGCTGTTTGCAGAGAGGCCGTGCCAGCTGCCGCTGGCATAAGTGCGGATGCGGACATATTTATATTTTCCGGACTTGCTGAGGGCCTTGACCAGCTTGTTTGTACGGGAGCCGCTTACGGTGTACGTCTTTGTCGTGGATGAGCGGAAGGATTTGCTGCTGGATAACTGAATCTGGTATCCGCTGGCGGAATCGTTTCCTTTCCATTTGACCGTGAGTTTTCTGCCGGACTGGGAGACGCCGGTGATGCCTGTGCTGTGTGGAACAATGGTCATCCAGACGAGTTTCGTTCCGTTTCCGGAGTAGAGTGTACCGTCCTTGAAGCTGATGAGGTTAGCGTAGATTCCCGGCTCCACTGCGCCGCTGTAAAGGACTGCGGTATAGGCGGAGGACGGAACAATTGCGCCATTCAGCGTGGTCACAGCAAATGAAGCGGAACGGGCTTTTCCGGTATAGGTTTTCTGCGCCGCCAGGACGTTGGCCTTGACGGTGAGAGTTCCGGTGATGGTTCCGGTTGTGCCGTTGTCGTACTCGACCTTGACGTTCAAGGAATTGAAGCCGTCGGAACTGCTGCGGGATGACGCAGAGGATGAGGAGCTGTCCTTCAGCTTCAGGGTCAGTGTGCGGGAGACGGAACTCCAGGTCGGAACGGCCAGAAGGGAAGAATCGGATGTAGATTCACCCTCAGCTTTATAGACGCTTGGATCAGCCTTCAGGTCTGAAGTCACGATCTTAAGGGTCCATTTTCCATTTGAAGCGGACGGTGCTGCGGTGAGCGGGTAAATTTTACTGCTGTTTACCGCGCCGAGACGGACAGTCTTTCCTTCTGAGTCGGTATTATCCTTCAGCGTCTGTCCGGATTTTGACATGTACGCAGGGTTGAAATGCGTTGCCGTCGCGGTCGGAAGCAGCTTACTCAGGTTCTTATACGGCTCGGTGGAGTCGCGGTGATGGACGGTATTGGCCTTGATTCCCGGCATCTGGCTGCTGATCTGCTTTGTCGTTGTGAAGAGAAAATCGTGGTTATAGCTGTTCTTCGTGTCGTCATCATCCCAGGTGGCGTCGGATTCATACCAGGAACCGGACAGCTTCACAAGATTCCAGGCGTGTCCGCCAGTCTGCGCGTTGCTGCCGACGTAGCCCAGAGCTACCGTCGAATGGATTCCGCATTTTTTCAGCAGATACGAGTAGGCAAGGGCGTAACCGTCGCAGACGGCTTTTCCGCCGACCAGTGCTCCGTAGGCAGTGTGCGACGGATCGTAGAAATACGCATCCGAAGCGTTTGCCGCATCGTTGTAAGTGATAAGCTTACAGAGCTTGTCGTGAATTTCCATGGCAACGACGGCGTCGGAATGATTGCGGTCGATGTCACTGAGGAAATTATTTACTGCCTTGTCAAACTGCGCTTTGACCTGTCTGTAGCCGGATTCTGTATTAAAGAGGCGGACCGGCTTTTCCTGCCGGATCACCGTGTTCTGTCCGCTTGCAGAAAGGTCCATCCACATGACCCATTTATAGCTGCTTCCGATCTGTACCGGGTCATAGACGAAGGCGGAGTCGCCGCCGGCCATCCACAGCCAGAAGAGCTCTGCATGGTCGTAAATCAGGCTCTGATAGGCGAGAAACCAGTCCGTTCCGGTCGTATTGTCATCGGATGCGGTTTTCGTCGTGGTGTATACGACGATGTTTTCCGAATATGGATCCTGTGCCAGCGTCAGCATGGCATTATACAGTTTTTTCTGGCGAGTGGTCAGATGCTGGTAGTAATAGTCGCTCGAGCCTCCCTTGGTCCACTGGCTGGAGTTCAGGACGCTTCCCTTGGAAGAGGAGCGCATCGCGGAGCGATAAACGTTCAGGGCGGCAGCGGCGGTGGCTTTCTGCGGCTGGGCCTGTTTTCTGGTGATGCGGTTATAGTCACCCGTTTTCTTCTTGATGGACGCGGAAGACGATGTCTTTTTTGTCGATTTCTTAGAAGCCGCATAGGATGATGACCCGCTGAAGACCGGAATCATCGATGCAGTCAGACAAAAAACAATCAGCAGAACCAGTATTTTCAAGGAAATACGGTGATTTTCCGCATTCTGCAAACCTTGTTTCATAGATATCTCCTTATTCCCGCTGCCGGGGAAATTCCATCCCGGCCGGCAGTTTAATTCAGGCCGGCATCCCGGCGGTAATATTCATCGAGAATTTCAATCTCGCGGTTAAGACGTTCGAATGGAAGGCCGACCACGTTATCGTAGGAACCTTCAATGTGGTCGATGTACTGACCAAATGCGCCCTGAATGCCGTAGGCGCCGGCCTTGTCGAAGGGGTCACCGCTTGCGATGTAGGCTTCAATGTCGTCATCGGTATAGTTTTTGCAATAAACGTCGGTGACCTCGCAGAAAATTCTTCTGGCCGGCATGCCGCATAAAATTAGTGAGCAGCCGGTCGCGACCTGATGATTCTTTCCACGGAGGCTGGACAGCATGCGGAAGGCATCGTCGTGATCCTGCGGTTTTCCGAGAATGCCCAGATCCGGATCGTAAACTACCGTGTCTGCGGCCAGAATCAACTGCGGACCGTCCTGCTCGGCCAATTTCTGAACGCGGGACTCCGGACTGTGTTCTTCATCCAGGGGATCGCGGTCTTCATCTTCCTGCGCTTCTTCCAGGATCATGTCATTGGAGTCCTTTTCTTCCGGATCGCAGTCCGGGATCGTCAGAAGCAGCTCGTTTTCTGCGGCGCGGGCTTTCTTGAACGAGAGAAACATCACGGCATCTTCCATAGATATACCGTCTGGCAGAGATTCATCCACGGAAGCCGGCATGATCACCGGGTTGATGTCATGATTTCTTAAAATTTCCAGACGCCGCGGAGATCCGGACGCCAGTATTACCTGTTGAAAATTCATTCTATTATGGCCCTCCTATCACATAATTTCTATTTTACAGGAGCAATGTGTATTTTCCATGGGTTTAAAGTGTAGTATATTTTCCCGCCCGGAAAAATTTGCTATAATCTATATATCTTCATGCAGTCCGTGCGAATTGTTTTTCTCACATATTAATACGTGAAGATGTACAATGGCACATAAGGTGCATATTGTTATCATACCATATTCTACATCGTTTACACATGAGAGGGATCGAGCGTTTTTTGAGGAACAATCGGTGCTTTTGTGCTGTAAATCTCTGAGACGCAGGAAGAACGCCCGGAAAGGGTCCGGGATGACCGTAAATTCGGTAGGAGAAAAGTTGATGCGCAGTAAGAAATATAATGATTTAGTTGAACAAGAAAGAAAAAACAGCGGATACCAGGCTGAGAAGAAGCGTCCGGAACAGAAAGCGGGTTCCGGCAGTGTGAACAGTCATGACGCAGGAAACAGCGGGCCTTCCGGATCAGGGCGTCCGACAAAGAAAAAATGGCCAAGGCGCCTCCTGATTACGCTGATCGTCATCGCACTTCTGGCGGGGGGCGGATACGCGGCTGCGCGTCAATATATTAATGCGAAGCTGAATAAGGTCAAGCATACCACAGTAAAGAAAAGTGAGCTTTCCTGCGTAGATGTCAAGGGATACGTAAATATCGCTCTCCTGGGTGTGGATTCCAGAAAGATGAATAAAAGCAATCTTTCGGATAATAACACGGACTGCATCATGATTATCAGTCTGAATACCAAGACGAATGAGGTCAGCCTGCTGTCCGTCTACCGCGACACCTATCTTCCGGTTGACGACGACGGAAACTTCGGAAAGATCAACGGCGCCTTCCAGAACGGCGGAGCGGCGCAGACCATGCAGAGTCTGAATCAGGCTATGGATCTGGACATTTCTAATTACGTCTTGTTCAACTTCAAGATGGTAGCCAACCTGGTCGATGAAGTCGGCGGAATTACAGTTAATGTAAAGTCTTACGAGATCGAGCAGCTGAATAAATATACCGTTCAGACGGCCAATAACATTGGACAGAAGAAATACAAGCTGGTCACCAAGCCGGGAAAGCAGAAACTCACCGGTGTGCAGGCCGTTTCCTACGGACGCATCAGAAAAGGCGTCGGAGATGACTATAGGCGGACAAGCCGCATGCGTGTTGTTGTAGAAAAAGTCATGCAGAAGGTCAAAGGCTCCAGTGTCACCAGACTGAACAAGATTATGGACCTCTGCCTGAAGCAGTGCGAGACGAGCCTTTCCAACAGTGACATGCTGAATCTTGCTATGCGTCTGTCCAAAATGAAGGTAAAGCAGAGTGTCGGCTGGCCTTTTGAGGTAACCGAGGGATACGCCAACCAGCAGGCCGTCGTCTTCCCGAATGATCTGGAAGAAAATGTAGTAGAGCTGCATAAGAAACTCTTCGGTCAGAAGAATTACACACCGACCAGCACGGTAAAAGAACTTGCAAAACAGCTGGAATCCATCATCTCTACGGGATCAACCTCCGGCGTTACGAGCGGATCGTCCAGCAGCGGATCTTCATCAGCTGCTTCATCCGGAGTATCCGGAAATTCCGGAAATGCAGCTGCTTCGCGTGGAGGAAGCAGCTCATCCTCCGGTCAGTCCTCATCCACCGGAACGCCGTCTTCAGGTGCAGGAGGGTCTTCCGGAAGTGCTTTTGCATCTTCGGGAGGAACAGCAGACTCCGGCTCTGCGGGTGAAGCCGAAGGCGGCGGAGCCGGGGCGGGATCCGGACAGAACGGAAATCAGTAAAAGAAAGGATTTCATTCATGAAAATCGGGAAGAACGGAAAAATAGAGAAGGAAACGCAGGATTATTTCGCGGAATACGTCAACCAGATGGATCCTTCCTTGCGGGATAATTTTGTCAACCTCTATATTACCAGCGAACTGGAAAAGCAGCGGAAGCGGAAAAACAGAAAGTGGATCGTTCTGGCAATGATTCTGATTATCGCTCTTATTGTCATGGCGGTGATGATCTTCACCGGAGATCTGGGGCACGGCGTCAAGACCGGAGAAAATCAGGTCACCCTGTACGGAAGTGACACGCTGAAGCAGAGCAGTCCCTACATCGGCGAACTTCACATTGAAGGTGAAATCACCCAGAGCCAGTCCATGACGACATCTTATGACCAGACCTGGCTTCTGGCCCGTATTAAGGAAATGAAAAACGATTCCAACAACCGCGGCATTCTCCTCTACGTCGACACGCCGGGAGGAAGCTCCTACGCAACCGATGAAATGTACACTGCGCTGAAAGACTATGAAAAGACTACCAAACGTCCAATATATGCGTATATCGCGTCAGAAGGCGCATCAGGCGGCTATTACATCTCCTGTGCGGCCAAACGCATCATTATGAACCGGGACGGATGGGCAGGCTCCATCGGTGTCACCTCCGGCACGATCTACGACTTGACCGGACTGATGAAAAAGCTCGGCATCAAGGCCAACACGATCCACGCCGGAAAGAATAAGACTATGGGAAGTTATACTCAGAAACTGACTTCCCAGCAGAAGCGCATTCTCCAGGGCCTGATCGACGATGCCTACAACCGTTTCGTCGGAATCGTCGCCGACAGCCGCGGCATGACAAAAGAAAAAGCCCGCAAGATCGCAGATGGGCGTGTGTACACCGCAGACCAGTCGAAAAAGCTCGACCTGATCGATGATATCGGTACATTAGAGTATGCAGAATCACAGATGAAAAGTACGGAAAAAGGACTCCGTCAGCTGCCGGTTCTGGATATTCAGGAAGGCCAGAGCAGCAGCTTCAGTCTGCTGGACCTTCTGGGACTGAAATCAAAAATCAGCGGAAGCAGCAGCTCCGGGGTAACGGGAACGTCTTCTTCATCCGGCGCTTCCGGCTCAGCATCCTCCTCGTCTGCGGCATCTTCCTCTGCCTCCGGCAGCAGCACCACAGCCCAGGAGATGCAGCTCTTCCAGCAGCTCATGCAGACCAACGGACAGATCGAAGTCATGTACCTCGCACCTTCCAGGAAATAGCAAAAAAGCCATTTTCAAAAAAACATTCAAGAATCTGTAAAAATTACTTGCATCCGTGCGGCATCTGTGTTAAATTAATACATGTCGCACGGAGCGATAATAAAATATGAAAACAACATAGACATTTGGAGGATTGACCGAGTGGCTAAGGAGCTCGCTTGGAATGCGAGTAAGGTGTAACAGCCCCGTGGGTTCGAGTCCCATGTCCTCCGCCAGAAAGAGACAAGCATTTATGCTTGTCTCTTTTACTATATCAAAGACATGGGCGAGAACCTACGAGAGTATCTGAACTGTTTCGGTTTTTGCATCCTGTCTTTCGGGTGGAAATGCCGTATCGCAGATCGCCGTGCTTTCTGTATTTGCCGCAATAACGGCTGTATTCCTCGCGCTTTCAGCATTCAAATCTTTAGGAGCAAGTGTTTACCATGCCAAGCAAATTGCACATGATTAGCATCTTAAAAGCACTTGAATAATACATTTAATTTGATATACTTGAATTAAGGGAGGTGCGTGTAATGTCTAATGGATGTGAAATGACCAATTTTACCTTTAAAATGGATAGAGCGACTCGTGAAGCCTACAGCCAGTTGTGTGATTCTCTTGGTCTTACCATGTCATCGGCAACGCTCGCTTTGGTGAAGCAGGCAGTCCGCAATCAGGGTATGAGTTTTTCACTGAGAGATGAGAATGGATTTACACCAGAAGAAGCTGCAGAACTTAGACGTAGGATACGTGATGTTCAATGTGGAGCAATTTCATATCATAAACTGATGGAGGATTAATCGTGCGTGAGCTGTTGTGGCAGGCAGATGCGTGGAAAGAATATGTAAACATTCAATCTGACAAAACGATGCTGAAGAAGGTGAATCGTCTTTTGAAGGATATAATGAGAAATGGATATTCAGCTGTTTATGGAAAGGTAGAATTGTTAAAGGGAGATTTTTCTGGTTTTGCTAGTGTCAGAATTGATAAGAAAAACAGAATAATATTTAGCGTTGATGAATTTCGAGTAATTATTATTCAATGTGGAGGACATTATGAGGATCATTAAGGGATGAACTAACTAGATAACAAATTGATAGATGAAAACTTTGGATGAATTAGCATTTATAGGAATAAAGATATGGGCGAGAACCCACGGAAAAGTGTGGTCAACGCGTTCCCTTTCAAAATCCCGGTCCTTTAACACAAAATCCCGGGAGTCGGGCATTATCCAGTTGAAGTGCTCTGAAAATTGTGGATAATGGAAATTGTCCCACCGGTGGGCAAAGGAATAGACGAGAGCGGTCAGTCAGTGCGCGCAGACTGATCGCTAGTTTTATTATATTCGGAGACGAATTCCTGAAGGAGCAGGAATTGTCTGCGTGAACAGGGAGGAACGTATGAGAGAGTGGCAGCAGACTCGCTTCAAAAGTATTTGTATGCCTGATGCTGTGTACTATCAGTCTATCTGGGCGGTACGCGATCTGCACCGGATGGAGGAGCGTGTTAAAGAAATTGAAGAAGATATCCAGTCTGGGAATATCCACAGTACGAGTGTGGCAGGCGGCCGCAGGCAGGATTGCAGCAGAATCAATCCTACGGAAAAGACGATCATGGAAAAGATGCGTCTGGAAACAAGGATTGAGGCCATCAGAAAGGCACTTGAAGATGTGCCGCCTGCATATCAGGATCATATTCTGGATAATGTGATCTATAAAGTGAACCCGACCGAGCTGCCAAGCCGCGTGTGGAAAGTGTGGAAGCAGAAGTTTTTATTCGGGGTAGCGCAGAATCTTTCGTTGATGTAAGCCAGGCGGGGCGGATATTGAAATGAGGGCGGACAGACAGGGACCGGCAGAAAGGTCTGTGATGTTCGTTCTCTTTTTACATTTCCCGAAGGGGAAAAATGTGTCTCCTTGCGTGTGTGTTTTGTCGATCGGCAGAAATGCAGCGGCTGCAAGGCCGGAAGAGAAGTAAAAGGAAATATTTTACAAAAATAGAAAATAAAGGTTGTCAGGGGAAGAAAAATGTGTTACATTGATAGTGTCGAAAAGTGAATCTTGAGGAAAGGAGAATGCGTTGGAAAGAGGAAAGCGCATCTTCGGAATTGTCATGATCTGCGTCAGCCTGCTGGCGCTTTTTTCATGGGAAAAATTCGGAAGAGCACATTTTTATTATGATGATATTCTGGTGCTGCGCGGCAGTGTTCAGAGAGGAAGCACGATTACGCCGGATATGCTGAAAGTGATCAGGACAGATCGTCTGCAGAAGGACATGCTGAGGCCGGCTGACCGGAAACGGATTCTTGGAAAATCTGCTGTGCAGTTTATCCACAAAGGTTCTCCCTTGTATAAGGAGTACTTTTGCAGCCGGAAACTTCTGACCGGCGGTTCATCTGGAAAATACAGGATCTGCATACCGGAGCGCTGGATGATTTCCTGCCCGGATGATCTTCGGCCGGGAGACAGAATTCATATTCTGTCCGGCGGGCAGAAAATAGCCGGAGCCAGGGTATTACGGTATGCAGATGAAAATCGCAGTCTTCAGGCAGTGATCAGGAAGAAAGATGCGGCAGTAATTGAGAATAAGGCAGCAGAGAACAGTGGTCTGGTAATCTGCAGTGAGTAGAAGCGAAAGCTTCTTTTTTTATGCGGTATTTCAAATCGAAAGAGGAGGTGTTATGAGTGAGGGAGATTATCGCGTTCTGCGGCGGCGATGACGGGGCGGGATGCACGATGGCCGCTCAGTCTGCAGCTGAAGTGCTTGCGGAAAAAGAGCCTGGAAAAGTGCTTCTCGTCTCAGCATCCGGAAAATACGGAGATGACTATATTCTGAACCGTGAAAACAGATCAATGGATGAAATTCGTGCAAATCTGATCAGCGGCAGTCTCCAGCCGTCGGAATTGTATCCCTGCCTTGTCAGGGAGAAGAATATCCGGGTTCTGCCTGCAGTGAACGATGTTCTGTCAGCACCGTACTATCCGGAAAGCTGCATGCAGACTCTGCTTCAGGGCGCGGAAGGGTTCCGCTACGTTGTCATCGACTGTGGAAGCAGATTTGACTACGGAATGTATATTTCCGGAGCAAAGGCAGCCGGGCGGAGGTATTTTGTGGTTACGCAGCAGGAGAAATGCCTGAGGCGGTTTCAGTATGCGGTAAGGGAAATCCTTCAGCCTCTGCAGCTTGAAGGAGAACTGATTCTGAATAAGTATCAGCTTTCCGCGGCACTTCTGTCATGCAGTGAAATTGAAGCGCTGACGGGGATGAAGACGGCAGTGCGCATTCCGTATGTGTCGTATGGATGGCAGGCAGAGCTTGAAAAGGAAACACTGATGTGCTGTTCTAAATATTCCAGGGCTGTGCGGCGGCTGGTCCGGCAGATTCGGGATGAAGAGGGAAAGAAATCATGGAAGAAAAGTTTAACCTTACGGAGTACCTGAGCAGGAGTGGCAGCAGTCAGGATGAATCCAGCGGTGAGCGCGCTTTTCAGGGGGTAATGGATTTTGTAAAGAGCAGACTGGATGCAGAGTGGGAAAATGCGGATGATGAGCTGCGTGGATTCCGGCTGGAGAAGGAAAACAGGGCGATGATCGGATATGAAGAGGAAGTCAGCTTCTATAAAGAAAAGATCCGGGGGATCCTCATGGAGCACAGGATGATGGCCTGTGCGTTTCCTCCCTGGTTCAGCAGTCTTACAGAGGCAGTTTTTGCCGAACTGTATGGTCTGTCGGGGCTCGCGCCCTGGGCATATGATATGCTGCCTAAATACCGCGGGTCATCATCGGCAAAATTAATCGGGCCAAGGATGTATTGTCTGATTGACGGAAAATCAGAACTTCAGCCACAGATCATCCCGGATGACCGGAGAGAAAAACTGAAACGGACACTTCTGATGGCGTCGCCCGAGGAACGGATTGAGTATGGTTTTCATGAAGTCTATCTGAAGAATGGAATCCGGGTAACCATTTATTCCGGAAAGAGAACCAAGCCGGGTCAGGATGTCATCGTCATGAGAAAGTATCTGATGAAGGAAAATCTGGATTTTCAGGACCTTGTGCGGCTGAAGACGATTCCGCCGGGAGCACCGGAATTATTTTGCTGCATGGTAAAGCTGGGTTTTAATGTTATGTTTGCCGGTGAAGTAAGGTCGGGGAAGACTACACTTCTTCAGATCTGGCAGAAGAATGAAAATCCGCTTCTGGAGGGCCTTGCAGTGGCATCTGATCCGGAAACACCCTGGCATGAAATAATGCCGGAAGCACCGCTTATGCAGCTTATTGCGGATGGAGAAGAACTTCTCGTTATGATGAAATCGATCCTCAGAGGAGATAATGACTATGTCCTTCTGGAAGAAATGAGAGATGCATATGCCTACCGGATGTTTCTGGATATTTTATCGACGGGAACCAGGAGAAGCAAAGCTACAATTCATGATAATGACGCGGTCAGTGCGGCTTATAAGATTGCGGCGAAAATCAGGGAGAAATTCGGTGGAAATCTGGATGATCTGATCGCACAGGTTTATCAGAATGTAGACTATGTTTTTGAGTGCTGTCAGGATCCGGAGAACCGGGCACATAAGATTGTGACCGGAATTGTGGAGCTCAGTTATGATGTGAACAATGATCAGGTCCGGGCAGTAAAAATATGTGAGTTTGATTTTAATCAGCAGGTCTGGAGATGGAAGGCTCATGTCAGCCCGTCCATCCTGGATAAAATAAGATCTCAGACGAAAGGAGCAGAAGAAATGAGGCATTTGCTGAAAGAACTTGAACAGATCAGTGCAATGGAGCAGGGAAGGGTTCTGCTTCCGGCCTATTATTCCGGAAACCGGAACAGGAATCCGGGAAATGGATCGCCTGCGTTTCCGGAAATGATCGGGCGTCCGTATATAAATGATTCTGGCGGTCATACCTGTGTAAGAGAGGATATTCACGCATGGAATGGGTAGACCATATGATTGAGGCGGTGTTATTCTCTGGTATTCTGCTGACACAAAGCGGGGTTTTGAAATCCAGTTTTCACGGGATCATGCGGAAGCTGCACATGCGGAGAAATATTCAGGCCCTGAAGAGTGCAGAAGTTCGTGAAGAATACGGCGTTGTGAGAAAATCTCTCTGGAGGCTCATTGAAAGCACAGAGGCACAAAAATTTTTTCCTTCACCGGACCTTTTCCTTGGAGTTTCTGTGCTTTTGGGAGGCGGAACATTTTCTGCCGCCGTCTGGCAGACTGGCTGGAGGACCGCATCTGCGGCTGCTGTATCTGCCTCCGCACTGCCATATCTGATTCTCAGAATGAAACTGGAGTCCCGGAGACGTGTCCGCTCTCAGGAAGGACTTGTTATGGTGCAGGAACTGCTTGCGCAGTACAGGATCAGAGACGGAAATATCCGTGAGGCGGTTTTTTCAGCGGCAGAATCGCTGGAGGATGCGCCTAATCTGCGAGCTGTCATGTATGATCTTGCGAAAGGACTGAATCAGGCATGCACGAAAAAAGAATGCCGGACGGAAACGGAAAAGTTTCGCTATGCCATCGGAACAGTCTGGGGAAGTGCACTTGCTTCATCCATCTATTTTGCGCATGTTCAGGGAATGAATATTACGCATACTTTGGAAGATCTTGCGGAATCGCTGGAGAGGAGCCGGAAAGTCTGCGAGCAGGCAAGAAGAGAACATCACGAATCAAAACTTCTGCTGATCGCAGCAGTGCCGGGGACTTACATATGGACCGTTTTCTGTGCGCTGAGATATTTTGATATGACGCTGAAAGAATTTGTTAACGGTCAGTTCAGGACGCCTCTTGGGCTGAAGTGTATTTTGATTTCAGCCATGCTGTATATTATGGGAATCTGTTTTCAAGTGTTTCTGAATGGCGAAAAACTGGATTTGAAGTAAGAAATGGTGAAAATGAAAATCCGTCTTCACCCCAGGGCGAAGATAAAAAGACTGAGAAGAAGAAAAATCGCGGCCCATCCGCGGAAATCAGCAAAGGACAGATTACAAAAGCTGTCCACCCTGGTCAGGAAAAAGTTTTTCCGCAGGGCATGTGACAGGGAAATATTCAGCAGTTGTCTTCTTTTAAAGAATCTTGCTGTTATGAAGCAGGATGCGCCGGTTTCTGCTGATTATATGCTGGAGCAGCTGAAGGATAACAGTTTTCTGCTGAGACATGTTTATGAAGATATGATCAGAGATTACAGGAACGGAGATTATGAAAACGCGTGTCTGAGGCTGAAAACGGAGGTCGGCAGCAGGGCTGCGGCCTTGTTCAGTCATATTTTGTCGAAAATGGATCAGGTGAATCCGGCTGAGCTCGTGTCATACATGCATTCATTCGAAGAGTCGTTTGAAGAAGAAAGGATGACGCAGGCGATGAAGAGCAATGAAAGGAAGTCACTGATCTGTACGGCAGCTTCGATGGCCGCGGTGCTTGCGGTTCTGATGAATTTTACGGCGGTGGCCGTGTTTATGAATATGCATGACATGCTGCAGAATATCAGCATGTTTTAGGGAGGAAGAGATGAAAAATATCATCATTATCATCGGCACGATCATGCTGGGTGTAATCATTGTGAATACAATGATCCTCGGAGATTCCGGGGACAGCTTGAAAGGGGCGGCCGGAGAAGTTGTAGGGAGAGGAACGCAGATGATGCAGACGCTGGGTGGCGGAGAATAGGCAGGCGTCTGCCGACAAAAGGAATGGTACAAGGAGTGTGAAAATGAAAAGACTGATTACCGGGATCGGAATGCTGATGCTCGGATGCATGATATTTCAATGGATTTCCAGTGGCCCCGAAAGTCTTCTGGGAAGCTCGCAGCGGTGGATGCGCGGGCAAATTGAGCATGTCAGATATCGTTGAATGAAGAGGAGAGTATGAAAAACGTGATTACCGGGACTGCGTGCATGATTCTGCTCTTTGCGGTGATGCTGCAGTTTATTCATGTTCAGACGATGGTGCATGATATGCATGAAGTAATGAACGCGTCAGAAGTTTTCAGAGAACAGCTCCGCATGGATGGCTGTGTGAAAGATGAGAATATCAGGCAGATGAAGAAGCAGATTGCTTCGCAGTCGCAGATCATGACGGGGGATATTCAGGTGCGCGGGACCAGGCGGCCGGTCTCAAGAGGCGGTCGAATCCACTACAAAATCCGCATTCCTCTGGGAAGGTCCGTACTGGCATATAGGTTTTTCAGAGCCGGGAAAACGCAGATCTGGTACAGGGAGAACAGGTATGTGGTGAGTGAATACCCGGCATTGGAAAAAGGATTAGAGAAAGATGAATAATGTGGTTATCGCTATGGGAATTTTGCTATATATGTCCTCGTCCCTTCATCTTCAGATGCAGTGCGAGCAGGCGTTTTTTGAGAAGAAGGCGCTGCATGCAGATGCGGATGAAGCGGCAGTCAGTGCTGCACTGACGGGAAGATGCAGGACAGAAAAAATAAAAGGAAAGAAGAAAGACCGGCGAATGATTCTGGAACAGGGGAAAGCTTATGCTGCGGTGAGGGAAGCACTTCTTCTGAATGAGAAGAAAGGAAAGCAGGCACGGATTGTAAACGTCTCCTGCAGCGGAAGAGACAGCCCCCAGGTTTACGTTAAACTTGAAAGAGATGGTATTCAGGCAGAATCCTGCTATCAATGGACAAAAGGAAAACGCAAGGGGAAAAAAGAAGGCGTGCAGTACATGCTGCACAAGGTTAAGGCATAGAAAAGATGGACTTATTGAAAGGAGGGACCGATGCTGAAGGGTACGATGCTGTATATGTCGTTTCAATACTTGAAGACTGAATGCCGGATCATGGGTGAACAGCTAAAAAAACGTTTTTCACATTTTCAATCATAAGGTCCTGTGCTATCATATAGAAGGCTGTTTTCACGGGAAAGCAGTCAGGAGGTAGAATTATGACAGCACCAGATCCAATAGCGTTTACGATCTTTGGAGTATCGATACGCTGGTATGGAATTTTGATTGCAACGGGATTTCTGCTGGCAATTTTAATAAGCTGCCGGCGGGCTCCGCTGCATGGGCTGAAAAGTGACCATGTACTTGACCTGGCGATCTGGATGATCCCAATGGCGATTATTGGAGCCAGGACGTATTATGTTATTTTCAGCTGGGATTTATATAGGAATGACTGGACGCAGATTTTTGATATCCGGGCAGGAGGCCTTGCTATTCACGGAGGCCTTATTGCTGGAATACTGACGGCGTATTTTGTCTGCCGTCACGAGAAAGTCTCGCTGATAGAGATGGGAGATCTGATTTTCCCAACAGTCGCGCTCGGCCAGGCAATCGGAAGATGGGGAAATTTCTTTAATTCCGAGGCTCATGGAAAACCGACGGATCTTCCATGGGGAATCATGGTGAATGGCGTAAAAGTTCAGCCGACATTCCTGTATGAATCTATATGGTGTCTGGCGCTGTTTTTCTTTTTACTCTGGATCGATAACCGGAGAAAATTCCGCGGGCAGACGATGTGTCTGTACGGAATGCTGTATTCGTTTGAACGGTTTTTCGTTGAGGGCCTGCGTACGGACAGCCTGATGATCGGGCCATTCCGGCAGGCGCAGGTGATCAGTGTCACCGCGTTTATTATCTGCTTTGTTTTATACAGAGTGTGGAAAAAGAAATATGCGGGAGTGGGATTGGTCATGAAACCGGGATCAGGAAAAAGAAAATAATTCTAAAAAAGGCAGAAGGAGCAGATAGAAAATGAAATTAGGTATTGTAGGACTTCCGAATGTTGGAAAGAGTACGCTGTTCAATGCGATCACGAAGGCAGGAGCAGAGGCGGCGAATTATCCATTCTGTACAATTGAACCGAATGTCGGTGTTGTAACCGTTCCGGATAAGCGTGTAACAAAGCTGCATGAGCTGTATAACTCAAAGCGGACCATTTACACGACGATTGAATTCTGCGATATTGCCGGATTGGTAAAAGGAGCATCTAAGGGAGAAGGCCTGGGGAACAAGTTCCTCGGACATATCCGTGAAACTGCGGCAATCGTTCATGTCGTACGCTGCTTTGAGGATGAAAACATCGTTCATGTCAGCGGAAAGATTGATCCGATTGATGATATTGACACGATCAACACAGAGCTGATCCTTTCTGATATGGAAGTTCTGGATCGTCGTATTGCCAAGGCTTCCAAGGCAACCAGAAATGATAAAGAGCTGGCTAAAGAAGTGGAGATCATGAAGAAAGTGTACGCAGTTCTGGAAGACGGAAAGTCTGCACGTACCATTTCTGATGACCTGGATGAAGACGAGCATGCATTTGTACAGAGTCTGGACCTGCTTTCTTTCAAGCCGATTATATATGTCGCAAACGTCGGAGAAGATGATGCGGCCACAGGAAACGATTATTCAAAGAAGGTTAAGGAATTCGCTGAGCAGGAAGGTGCAAGGTCGGTAACGATTTGTGCAGAAATCGAGGAAGAAATTTCTGAACTTGAAGAAGATGAAAAGGCAGAATATCTGCAGGAGCTTGGGGTCGAGGAGTCTGGACTGGATAAACTGGTCAAGGCTTCATACAGCCTCCTGAATCTGATTTCTTTCCTGACTGCAGGAGAAGATGAAGTCCGTGCATGGACGATCACAGACGGAACCAAGGCTCCTCAGGCTGCGGGAAAGATCCACACCGACTTCGAGAGAGGATTTATCCGGGCGGAGACGATCAGCTACGATACATTCATGAACGAATGTGACGGCAGCATGACCAAGGCAAAGGAAAAAGGTCTGCTTCGTTCAGAAGGAAAAGATTACGTTGTAAAGGACGGAGACATTATCACATTCCTGTTCAACGTATAAAAACAAGACGAATTTAAGAGGAAAACACATAAGCGCAACTTTCAGAAACGGACTTCGCGTCCTGCTTCTGAGGCTGCGTTTTTTTCATGCAGAATTCAGGAGGAGGGAAGGAAATGAAAAGTGCGGCAGGAGGATTCTGCGTCATTCTGATGACGATCATTCTGTTTGTCGGTACGGCGGATATTCATCTCTATGATCAGACCAGAAAAGAAGTTTCCAGAGCAATGAATTATGCCTGCATGGCAACGCAGGAAGAGGCACTTGAAAACACCTCCTCCTGTAATAGTGAAGATACATACAGTCAGACCTTTCAGAGAGAATTGCGGAAGTGTCTGCCGGAAAACAGGAAGCGGTTCTATAAACTCAGGGTCTATTCGGCCGATCCGGAAAAGCATCTTCTAGACGTCGAGCTGACAGCCAGATGGAATACATTCAGCGGTCAGCAAAAATCCGTATCAGAGCGGCGCACCGTAATCGGTGAGGAGATAGAAGAGACAGAAGACGCTGAACAGAATGATGAAGAGGCTGAAAAAGAGACAGAATCTGCCCATAAAGACAAAAATAAAGGAGCAAGAGGATGAACCTGTATATTCAAAAAGAATATTTCGGAGCACTTCTCCCGTTTATTGAAAATGAAAAGATTACGGATATTACGTGGAACGGAAAAGAGCTCTGGGTCGATGATCTGGAAAAAGGAAGACACCCCGTGTCATTAAAACTGGAAGCATCATTTCTCGATAGTTTTGCAGCAAGGATTGCAAATCTTGCAAACGTAAATTTCAACCGCAGTCAGCCCGTGCTGGAAGCGGAGACGGATAACCTGAGAATTTCTCTGATTGACCGTTCTGTGACCAATACGGATTACACACTGGCAATCAGAAAGACTCCAGCGGTAAGAAGACTTTCTGAACAGAGCATGATTAAGGATGAATATGCTGGTACAGACGTTCTGCAGTTCTTGAAAGCGGCTGTGAAGGGAAGATGCAGCATCATTGTGACTGGAGATGTGGGAAGTGGAAAAACGGAGCTTGTGAAGTATCTGACCAAGCATATTGAACCGTATTCCAGAACGATTTCCATAGAGGATAACTTTGAGCTGAGACTTTCCGTCATCAATCCCAGGCTGGACTGTGTGGAGATGAAAGCAGCAGAAAATTTTTCCTACGAACAGGCAATTAAGGCAGCGCTGAGACAGATGTGCAGGTGGATGCTTCTTTCCGAAGCCCGGGGAAGGGAAGTCAATTATCTTCTGGAAGCGGCTTCTACAGGCTGCAGTGTAATGACTACTATTCATTCTGATGATGTCAGAAAGCTGCCTGACCGGATCATGAATATGATGGGAAATCAGGGTACAGACCGTCAGAATGATATATACAGTTTTTTCGATATCGGAATCCGGGTTGATGTAAAGAATCAGGGAAACGGGATTCAGAGAAAACTGTCTCAGATCTGCATTCTGGACAGGGACAGAGGGGTGAATCGTCTGCAGATGCTCTACCAGGATGGACTCTGGCTCGATCAGCCTTTGCCGGAAAACTTTCTCAGAAAGCTGAAGCGTGAGGAGGCCCTGCAGTATCTCCCTGCGCGTGTATTGAAAAAGGAGGTGATGAAAGATGCGTTCACAAGTGCGGAAAAGATCCCGCAGTCTGATGCTTAACACCAGGCGTGGAACAAAGAACAGATTGAAGAATAGAAAATTCCTGCCGAAAGAGATTTCGGGATGGGGATTTCAGTACTCCATGAAATCTTATGTTTTGCAGAGCGGGATGGTTCTGGCGGCGATGGCGGCTGTAGGAAAGCTGTATATGCTCAGTACCGGAAGGCTTTTTGTCCTGATCTGCACGGCGATGGCGGCTTTTCCGATCATTGTAAAATCGCAGTTCCGCTTTCTTGCCTCAGGCAGAGATTTCCGTGAGTCGGTGCAGTATATGGAACAGATGCTGCTGTTCTTCAAGCAGTCGCCGAAAATCCTCTCTGCTATGAAAGGGACGATGGTTACGGCAGAAGGTGCGCTGAAACAGCGCCTTCAGGACGCTATATTCATCATTGAGCATGACTTCTCCGGAGACAATGTGTACGAGAAAGGTTTTGCGATTATTGAGGAGGCATATCCGTGCGCGCGGATCAGAACGCTTCACCGCTTCATGATGCAGGTGGAATGCGGAAACAGTCGACACTATCAGCAGGGAGCAGATTCCCTGTATTTTGATATACAGGCGTGGGTTGGACGTGTTTATCAGTATCAGAAGGAATTGAAGAATATTAAGATGAAGCTGTCTCTGATCATGATAATGTCGGTTGGAATAGCAGCCTTCTTCTCAAGACTGCTTTTGAAGGCCCAGCAGTCTCTGCCGAAGGAATATGAACTGCATCTGATAGAATCCGGGGTATACCAGAATTCATCACTGATTTACCTGCTTTTGTTTATTGGTCTCTATATCCTGATTTCTTCGAAAATAACAGGAAACTGGCTGGTTGATGATCTTCACAGAATCAATCAGGAGACTGCGATGAGGAATCTTGATTTTGTTGAACATTTCGATGGAAGGAAAGAGCGGAAGAAAGCGGTTCCGATGTCGCTGTGCGGAGCTGGTATTTCTGTTATCTCTGCCATATTTCATATAAAAGCAGGAATTGCAGCGGGATTGATTCTTGCTGTGCTGATCCTTTACTGGCCGCAAGTATTGCTGAAAAAAAGGAGGAGAATGGTTGAAAACGCACTGATGAAAGATTTTCCGATCTGGATGCGGGAAGTTTCGATACATCTATATGATATGGTTCCGGTCAGAGCCGTTGAAATGACGCTGCATACAGCCTCGCCGCTGATGCAGCGTTTTTTAGGACAATTTCTGGATGCGATCGAAAGAAATCCTGCCTCGCTGGAACCGTATCTGAATATTTTTCAGCAGTACCACGCGGAGGAACTGACCGCGTCATTCAAAACTTTGTTTACGATACAGAATCTGCCGGCAGAAGATGCGCAGAGGCAGATCATGGAACTGGTCAGAAGAAATCAGAAGCAGCTGGAGCAGGCGGAACGTCTTAGAAACGCAGATTATCTGTCGGGAATTACGCTTGTCAGTATCCTGCCGATGCTGATGATGTCGTTTTATCTGATTATTAATCTGCTTCTGATTCTGGCCGGATTTATGGGACTTTCCAAGGGGGCGTTTTAATGAGTGAATTTATGGCTGACTGCGGCGAACTTCTGATCGCCGTGGTGTTTACATCGCCGATTGTATATGGATTTGCACATCTGTGTCTGCATGTGATTCAGATGTATTAGAGCATCCGGCGGAAAAATACAAGGAGGAATGAGATGACGGGATTGATGGAAGAATATGGTGCATGGTTCGTTGAGGCTGTGGCGGGCGCAGGGATTTTTGCTGTCTGGCAGTGGCTGATTTCAAGTGGACTTGCAGGGCTGGCATCTTCTGTGATGGAGAGGATGGTGTAGTACATGAAGCGTTTTGTTCAGGAGTACGGAATGTTTCTGGCTGCTGTGGTTATCGCGGCAGTGCTTATGATGCTGATGATCAGGATGACGGGCTCACAGAGCATCGGAGCGCGTATGATGGAGCAGTCAGTTTCTGATCATGGATCCTATTTTCAGACTGAGTGCAGAAGTTCAGTATAGAAAGGAGGCAGATCATGAAATCTGTAATTCCCACAATGCTGATGATTATTGGAATTGCAATAATGACAGCAACGGCAGTATGCTTTTTATCCTTTCAGATGCAGGTGTCTGCAGCGGAAAATGTTCATGCAGAGTGCATGACAAAACTTCAGGCAGCAAGGTGCAGCCCGCAGGCCGCTGCACAGTGTCAGAAGCGCGCGGCCATTCTGGGAAAAGAGAGTCATCTGGAGGTGATTCCTGAGGGTAGTCATGATTCTGCACTGGTGCGCCTTACCTATTATGCAGACATGCCGATCTTCCAGCTGTCTAGAAGAGGGGTTATCCAGGGAAGTATACATGTGTAATTTAATACATATCTTTATTATGCTCAATGATCATTTATCATAGAGAAATGTTATCCGTTACTGATCGGTAAGGGTGCAGCATACAAGAGAAATGCTGTGTTTTTTTTATTTTGGAGGATGAGATGTATCAGATACGTGCAGATCCGGCGTCTGAAACAGATAAATATAAACAGTTATCAAAGAAGATAATTTTGTCTGGAACTTAATATCGGCAATAGACGATATGACTGGAAATTGCGTGTACAACTATCCTATTTTCATTTGCTCGGACACAGAAGAAAAATAGTCTGAGCAGCATTTTCACAATATTTTAAGGAGAAGGATTACTTATGAATACATTTTTACAGGAATATGGTGTAATTATCGTGGCAGTACTGGTTACTCTGGCTATGGTGGGAATCGCGGTATTTTTTGGCGATCAGGTTCAGGAAGGAATTACGACTGTTCTGAATAAATTTATGAAGCTGGTTTCTGAGGCAACACCGGGTGGTGTGCGCTAATAAGCTGCGATCAGAATACATGAAAAGGAAATATATGGGGAAAGAGGCAGAACGGGAGGTCAAGACGCTCTGCCTCATTTTTTGTATTCTGATATTTCTTGTCCTGACAGGAGGAAGGACACCCCAGGAAGAACAGAAAGCTGACTATCGATTTATTTCTGCCGAAGGTCTCGGTACTCTGAAAGAGTCTTCGCGGTGGAAGACTGACGCAGAGTGGAACCAGCAGCTCTGCGCTTCTCTGAATAAAAACAGTGACCGTGAAGCAAGGTGGGTGTATATTTTTCGGCAGTAGCGGAAATATGTGCCGGAATCCTGGCAAAATGAGATGTTGAGCAGAGAAGGAAAGCTCGGAAGCTACAATTATATTTTCTTGCTGAAGGAAAATAAAGTTGTATTTCGACAACAAAAAATAATCATTGCGTGTTGACATATGAGAACAAAAAAGTTATTATTGAATCACAAATTGAGATAGAGGATGCGTCGGGCTAACAGTACGGCTTCTGAAAATGCTATGCAGAGCAGGGAAGTCAGAAAGGAGCAGACGCCGAGGGTATCACTGCTGCAGGGGTGATATATCCGGGCGGACAGAATAAGATCTGTCTGACTGTCGCATAAATATATGCGGAGCGCTATCCTTGATAAGAACACCTGAATTGTCAGTTTTGGCTGAGAGCTGCGATGAGCATGCCCTGCACGGAGAAACAGGCCGTGACCCGTTGGATGAGAGAGGGGTACTAGCTGTTAAATAGTGCGAATGCATTTTCTTCGTGTATGCTGACTGCAGTAATTCGGGAATGATAGTTATCAAGCAGCTGATTCCGTATCAGCTGCTTTTTTGTTCATCTCAATGCATTCTTTACTATTATCTGTTAAGAATCAGGAGGTTCTAAAATGGCAAACGAAGTTTTCAGAGGAATTGCAACAGCATTGATTACACCGTTCAACGAGGACGGAAGTGTGGATTTTGACAGCTACGGAAAGTTGATTGACTGGCAGATTGAACAGGGAATCAATGCTCTGGTAATTGCAGCAACGTCTGGTGAAGGTCCTACACTTTCCGACGCTGAGCATAAAAAGTGCATTGAGTTTGCAGTAGAGCGTGCTGACCATCGTGTTCCGATCATTGCAGGAACAGGAAGCAACGACACGAACTACGGACTGCAGCTGACCAGATTTGCCTGCCAGGCAGGAGCTGACGGATGTCTCGTCGTTACACCGTACTATAACAAGGCTACACAGAATGGTCTGGTACGTATGTACAGTGAATTCGCTGATGCATCTACAAAGCCGATTATTATTTACAACGTTCCGTCCAGAACAGGCGTTGATGTTAAGCCGGAAACTTACGCAAAGCTCGCAGAGCATGAAAATATCGCAGGAATCAAGGAAGCAAACGGAAATCTGTCCGAGATTCTGGATACCGTTTCCATGGTCGGCGACAAGCTTACTGTTTACTCCGGAAATGATGACCAGATCGTTCCGATCCTGTCCCTTGGAGGAAAGGGATGCATTTCCGTTCTGTCCAACGTTCTTCCTAAGGAAACCGTTGAGATTACAGACCGCTGGTTTGCTGGTGATACTGCAGGCGCTGCAGAGCTGCAGATCCGCTTCCGTGATCTTATCCGTGCTCTGTTCTGTGAAGTCAACCCGATTCCGGTCAAGGCAGCAGTAGCAGCAATGGGAAGATGCAAGAATGTACTCCGCGCTCCGATGTATCCAATGGAAGAGCAGAATCGTCAGCGTCTTCTGGATGCAATGAGAGCACAGGGGGTTGAGATTAATGACTAAGGTAATCGTTACCGGCGCAGCCGGACATATGGGAAAGATTGTGGAAAGACTGGTCAGTGAAGCTTCGGATATGGAAGTTGCTGCCAGAGTCAGCCCGAGCGGAAATGACGGGACACTGCAGCACCTGGAAGACTATACCGGTGAAGCTGATCTGGTTATCGATTTTTCTCACCATGCTGGCACAAAAGAACTGATGGACTACTGCACGGAGCATAAGGTGCCTGTAGTCGTTGCTACAACCGGACAGACGGATGAAGAGAAAGAAATGATACGGAAGGCCGCAGAGCAGATTCCGGTATTCTATTCCGCAAATATGTCAGTTGGAGTAGCTTTCCTTACGAAGATCGTAAAGTTAGCTGCACAGGTATTCCCGGATGCAGATGTAGAGATCGTCGAAGCACACCATAACCGCAAGCTTGATGCACCGAGCGGAACGGCTCTGATGCTCGCTGACGCGGTGAAAGAGGTCCGTCAGGACGCAGAATACCATTGCGGCCGTTCAGGACACTGCAAGCGCGAAAAGAACGAAATTGGCATCTCCTCCATCCGCATGGGAAATGTTGTCGGAGAGCACGAGGTTTTCTTTAATACAGGAAGCCAGACAATCAAACTCCAGCATTCCGCACATGACCGCGCTCTGTTTGCAGAAGGTGCATTGGATGCAGCGAGATTTCTGCTGAAGCAGAAGGCCGGACTGTACGGCATGGATAACCTGATGGCGGAATAATTTGTAACAAAATAAAAAACATCAGGTATTAAAGGGGTAATTTTTTAGGGCAGAGCAAATTTATCTGAACGAACAATTAACTTTCTTTCAGAAATCACGACTTGCTCTGTCCATTGAATTTTCAATGGTTATTCGTAATAAAGCGTGGTTGAAAAACAGAGTGTGAAAAATAAAAATCTGTTTTTCGTAAATTTCTTGTTGACAATGTGCCGATCCTTTGGTATATTAGTTCATGCAGTCGGCAAGAGCGTTGAGAGCGAAGGAAACCGATTGGAATGATATGGCGGTGTAGCTTAGTTGGCTAGAGCGTCCGGTTCATACCCGGAAGGTCGGTGGTTCGACTCCACTCGCCGCTACTTATATGGGCGCTTAGCTCAGCTGGGAGAGCATCTGCCTTACAAGCAGGAGGTCATAGGTTCGAGCCCTATAGCGCCCACCAATTTCATCTTTTACAGATGATCCGCAGAGACGAAAATAAAGATGTGGCCAAGTAGTTCAGTTGGTTAGAATGCCAGCCTGTCACGCTGGAGGTCACCGGTTCGAACCCGGTCTTGGTCGCCAATTTTAAATTATGTTGCATTTCATCGTTGAGTGTGGTATGATTTAACCTATGTGGTGGGTGTCGTCAAGTGGTTAAGACACAGGATTGTGATTCCTGCATGCGTGGGTTCAAATCCCACTACCCACCCTTTGAAATTTAATAGCATCGTTGGGGTATCGCCAAGTGGTAAGGCAATGGATTCTGATTCCATCATGCGCAGGTTCGAATCCTGCTACCCTAGCCAACGGCGACATGGCCAAGTGGTAAGGCAAAGGTCTGCAAAACCTCTATTCCCCAGTTCGAATCTGGGTGTCGCCTCCATCTTAAACCTGTTGAAACAGTTAGAAATACTGGTTCGGCAGGTTTTTTTATACGTTGAAGCAGGAGCATTCCATAGAATGGAAGAAATGCAAAATTATGTAAGTGTCCTGGTGTCAGAATTTAAGACCATATTCGAGCGTGGAATGATCATGGGTGTCAGGACAGTTCGGGCTGGCAGAAAAGGAGAGGACAGACAAGAAAGCATATGTAATACATGAAGCAGGCGGACCGTAAACGGTAAATAGCACGTGCCTTGATTTAAAAAGCCACCGGCGTTTCGGTGGCTTTTGGTGTATGCTATTCTGTT
>ERZ791908.807-NODE-807-length-26565-cov-7.574236_pt1 | contig 26565 bp, 25 predicted proteins | sample MGYA00510144_ERZ791908 | MGnify/ENA primary metagenome ERZ791908 (study PRJEB30046, sample SAMN00792105) | human gut metagenome | study: EMG produced TPA metagenomics assembly of the A metagenome-wide association study of gut microbiota in type 2...
CAGCAGCGCGCCGCGCTGGCGAAGGTGCTGCTCATGCAGCCGCGCGTGCTGCTGCTCGACGAGCCGACGAAGGGCATGGACGGCGCGTTCAAAGAAGAATTCGGCGCGCTTTTGCGCGCGCTCTGCGCGCAGGGCACGGCCGTATGCGTCGTGAGCCACGATGTGGAATTCTGCGCGCAGTATGCCGACCGCTGCGGCCTGCTCTTTCGCGGCGAGGTCGTGACGGAAAACGCCGCGCGCGCCTTTTTCTCCGATCATTATTTTTACACCACGGCGGCCGCGCGCATCGCGCGTGAGGCCGCGCCCGGCGCGGTGCTGTGCGGGGAGGTCGTACAATGTCTCACCGACTGACGCGGCGCACCTGGGCCGCGCTCGGCATCTTGCTCGTGGCGATCCCGGCGCTGATGGCGGTGTTCGTGTGCGTGTGGGACGAGCGGAAGTACTACCTCACGTCGCTGCTGCTCGTGGGGCTGATGTTCGTGCCGTTCGTGCTGCGGTTTGAAGGCCGCAGACCGCAGGCGCGCGAGCTCGTGCTGCTTGCAACGATGACGGCGCTGGCCGTGGCCGGGCGCGCGGCGTTTTACTGGCTGCCGCAGTGCAAGCCCGTGTGCGCGATCGTGATCCTCACGGCCGTGGCCTTCACGCCGGAGGCGGGCTTTGTCACCGGCGCGGCGGCGGGCCTGATCTCGAACTTTTTCTTCGGTCAGGGGCCGTGGACGCCGTGGCAGATGCTCGGCTTCGGGCTCGTGGGCTTTCTCGGCGGCGTGCTGTTTGCCGGGCGGAAGGTACGGCTCGTGCCGCTGCTGCTCTACGGCTTTTTCTCGGTGCTCATCGTCTACGGCGTGCTGCTCGATACGGCGAGCATGCTCATGTACAACGCCGTGCCCTCGTGGCAGCTGTGGCTTGCGACCTGCGCATCGGGGTTTGTATTTAACCTCATCCACGCGGGTGCGACGGCCGTGTTTCTGCTCCTGCTGCATCAGCCGCTATTGCGTAAACTCGCGCGTGTGAAAGAAAAATACGGACTTCTGGAATGAAAAACCTCCGCATCCGATCGGATGCGGAGGTTTTTTGCATGCACTTCATGCCTGCTGCCAGAGCAGACGATTGTCGTCAAAGACGGCGCGGAGTCTGCCGCTGTCCTTCAGCCACGCGAGGTAGGAGCGCACTGTGCTGCCGACGAGCACGTACTGCTCAAAGTTCATCACGAGATCAAAGCGCCGGAACAACTGCTGCAAGACCGCCTCGAACGTCTGCGGTTTCTGGCAGAGCTCCGTGATGATGTCTGCGATCTCGAGCACCTTGTCGATGTTGTACTGCGCGAGCGGGGCGATGTCCTCCGTGGCCGCGGCGTGCGCGGGCACGAAGGCGCGGGCGGTGAGCGTCTTGACCATTTCGAGCGTGTTCAGGTAGGCTGCAACGTCGTAGAGGAAGCCAATCTGGTACTTTTCCAGCGTCTCCCGGCTCGACAGGCAGTCGGCCAGATACACCACGTCGTCCGGCGTGCGAAAGCCCACCATGTCGAAAAAGTGCCCCGGCAGCGAAAGCCACTCAAACCCCTCCGGCAGGCACGCCGGGGTCAGCTCCTGCGCGTCGCTGGGCTTGGCCATGAGGAACTTGTGCTGCAGCTCCTTCGGCGGATAGCCGCCGTAGAGAAACGACGGCTCGAGCACCGGGTGGCGCGTGAAATCGCACTCGATGCCGGGGGCGTAGACCTTGCAGCCGGTCTGGTTTTGCAGGTACTGGTTGCCGCCGATGTGGTCGGCGTTGGAGTGCGTGTTGTAGATGGCGGTCAGGTGCCAGCCATTGGCGTCGAGAATCTGGCGCACCTTGCGCCCGGCCTCCTTGTCGTTGCCGCTGTCGATGAGGCAGACGTCGGTGTCGTTCAGGCGCACGAGGCCGATCTTGGCCGGGCTCTGGATGTAGTAGCTGTTTCCGGCCACCTGGGTCAGTTCATACATGGCGGTGTCCTCCCTTGTCAGACGGTGTGTTTGCGGATGAGCGGCTCTACCCGTGCTGCCAGCTGCGCGAGCGCGCCCGGCTCGAACGGGGAGCGGAAGCCGGCCTCGGCCAGCAGATCCGTCCAGAGCTTTTCGCCGCCCTGCTGCGACAGGTGCAGGTAGCGGGCGAAGGCGTCGTCATAATCGTCCTGCGACGCGAGCAGGAACTGGAACGCCGCCGTCTGCGCCAGACAGTAGTCGATGTAGTAAAACGGCGTCTCGTAGATGTGCATCTGGTACTGCCAGCGTGTGCCGCGCTCGAGATACGGGATGCCGCTCTGGTCGATGTACGGGCGGTATTTCGCCTCCAGCTCCAGCCAGACGGCGTTGCGCTCGGCCGGGGTAAGGCCGGGCTCGGCATAGACGCGGTGCTGGAATTCGTCCACCATCGTGCCGTAGGGCAGGAAGCTGAGCGCATCGAGCGCGTGCTGGAAGCGGTAGCGCTCCGCGTCGCCCGCCTTGGGGAAGAAAGCGTCGAGATATGGCCAGGCGAAAAACTCCATGCTCATCGAGTGCGTCTCGGCGGTCTCCATGCCGCCGCAGCCGAGCTCCAGCGCGAAGCGGTTGTCCGCGATCAGGTAGGCGTTGAGCGCGTGGCCGGCCTCGTGCGTCACGACGTCCACGTCGCCGGACGTGCCGTTGAAGTTTGCGAGGATGAACGGCTGCCGGAATTTCGGGAACTCCGTGCAGTAGCCGCCGCCCCACTTGTTCGGGCGGGACTCCACGTCAAAGGCTTCGTTTTCGCACATCATGCGGAAAAATGCGCCCGGCACGTCGCCCATGGCATCGTACATCTTCTGCGCTGCCGCAAACAGGTCGTCCTTGCCGCAGGGCGTCGGGTCGCCGCCGGGGGTGAAAAATTCGTTGTCGTAGAGCCGGAACGTGTCGATGCCGAGACGCTTCGCGTTTTCCAGCCGCAGCCGGGACACGACCGGCACGATGTCGCGCACGATGTTCTCGCGGAAGGCCTGAACGGCCTGCACGTCGTAGCACATGCGCTCCATGCGGCAGTAGCCGAGCTCAATGAAGTTTTGATAGCCCATCTTTTTGGCCATCCGGTCGCGCACGTGCACGAGCCGGTCAAAGATATCGTCCAGCTGCGCGCTGTGCGCTTCCAGCGTCGTGCCGAGGGCCTCGTAACATTCCCTGCGTGTGGCGCGGTCGGCGCTGCGGGCGTATTTCATCAGCATCGGCCGCGGCAGCTGCTCGCCCCGGAAGGGGAAGAGCATGCCCGCCATGAGCTGGGCGTATTCGCTCACGAGCTTGTTCTCCTCGACCATGTCGTCGATGATCTCCGGCGACATGCTCCGCCGCTGCAGCTCCATGCTGCGCAGCAGGATCGGCGAGAGCGCCGTCTCGAGTTCTTTTCGAAACGGGCTGTCGAGCACGGCGGAGGTGTACTGCAGCGCGAGATTTTCGACCTCCGGGCCGATCTCGTCGTAGTAGTCCTTTTCCGCCAGATAAAACGGGTCTACGGTGTTGATCGTGTAGCGCATGTACGACAGCGACTGCGCCGTGGCGTACTCCGTCGTGAGCGAGAGATATTCCGCCCGCGCGGCGAGAATTTCCTCGACGCTCTGCGCTGCCTTTACGCGCTCGATCACGCGCTGCAGGCCCTCGGTCATTTCCTCGCGCGTCACGCGCCGGTAGGGGAGTTCGGATACTTTCATGCTTGCTCCTTTCCAAGTTCCGCGGCCTCGGGGTCCGTGCGCAGGGTCTGCCGGGCAAAGGCGAGAAACCGCTTCGCCGCCGGGGACAGCTCCTCCGGCGCGGGCGCGGCGATGCCGATCTCGGCATACTGCGGCGGATCGACCGGGAGGATCACGATGCCGGTCGTGTCCCAGCCGCGGGTGATGAGTTGGTTGTTCAGGCTCACGCCGAGACCGGCCTGCACCATGGCAAAGGTGGCGCGGCTGTCCACAGTCGTGTAGCGGACGTTCGGCGTGATGCCCGCGTGGGCGAACACGCGCGCGTTGTCCGTGTCCTGGTGCATATAGGTCGCAATGGTCGGCTCGGTCGCAAACGCCGCGAGCGGGAACGTCCTGCCTCCGGCCAGCGGGTGCTCCGGCGGCAGCCACGCGACCATGGGGTCGGCGTACAGCGGGATTCAGTCAAAGTCGCCCTCGCGGAAGCTCGTGATGCAGAAGTCGGCCGTGTGCTCGCACACGGCGCGCGTGAGCTGGCTGCTGTTGCCCTGCAGGACCTGCACCTCGATGCCGGGGTAAACTTCGCAAAAGCGGGCGATGCAGCGGCTGAGCCAGCCGTAGTACGCCCCGTAGACGCAGCCGACGGCGATCGTGCCGGTCTCGACGCCGCGGATCTCGGCTGCCTGCGCGTCGAGCAGACCGCTCCAGTGCGTCAGCTCCCGCAGCGTCGGCAGCAGCGTCCGGCAGGCGCGCGTCGGCTGCACGCCGCTGTGCGAGCGGCTCAGCAGTGGGAAGCCCAGCTCCTGCTCGAGCGCCGCCATCATCCGGCTCAGGCCGGAGGGGGTATAGTCCAGTTTTTCCGCCGCCGCCGAGAGGCTCCCGGCCTCGAGCACGGCCAGCAGTGCGCGGCATTTTTCCGTGTCCATAAGCTGCCTCTGTCCTTGCAGATTCCGCAAGGAACCGTTGAAACATTGTCTCTTTACGCAATGATATAACCGTGGTATCGTTTCGTCAAGACATTTTCGGGAGGAATACGGATGAAGACCCGGACCATGACGCGCACGCAGGCGGAGCTGCTGCTGGCGGCGGTCATCATTGCGCGCAGCACATCATATGTGCTCACAAAAGTCGGCTTGTAGGACATGGGCAAATTCACGCTGCTGGCGGTGCGGTTTTTGTTGGCGTTTGCATTTCTGGCGGCGCTGTTCCGGCGGCGGCTGCTGCAGATCGACCGGCGCACGCTGCTGAGCGATCTTGCCATGGGCAGCATCTATTTTTGCGTCATGACGGCGGAGCTCACGGCACTGAAAACCGTGGAGACCTCTACCGTGTCGTTCGTGACGAACACGGCCGTCGTCATCGTGCCGCTCATTCAGGCGGCGCTCAGCCGCCGCTGGCTGGAGCGCCGTGTGCTGTTCGGCGCGCTGGCGTGCCTGCTGGGCATGGCACTGCTGACGCTGCGCGGCGGTCTCACGCTCACGCCGGGCGTCGGGTACTGCATTCTGGAGGCGTTTTTGTATTCGACGGCCATCCTCGTGACCGACCGGCTCACGCACGCCGGAGCGGACCCCCTGCTGTCCGGCGTGGTGCAGGTGGGGTTTCTGGGCGCGCTGGCGCTGATCGCGTCGTTTCTGTTCGAGACGCCGCACCTGCCCGGCAGCGGCACGGAGTGGCTGGTCGTGCTGGCGCTGGCGCTCGTGTGCAGCGGCTTTGGCTTCACGCTCCAGCCGGTCGCGCAGAGCGGGACGACGGCGGACCACGCGGCGCTGTTTTGCGCGCTCAATCCCTTCGTTGCGGCAGCGCTGGGCGCGGTGTGCTTTCACGAGCACTTCGGCATTGTGGGCCAGCTCGGCGGCGCGCTGATCCTGGCAGGGATCGTCGTGTCCTGCTGGCCGCAGAAAACCGGCGGATGAAAAACAGAAAATGCCCCGGGTGCCAATGCATCCGGGGCATTTTCATGCTTATTCGTTCTGCGCCTGATAGGCACGCACATAGGTCACGAGCGTGTCAACGGTTTTCTCGATGCCGAGCTTGCCGCTGTTGACGACGAGGTCATAGCCGCGCGCGTCGCCCCACTTCGTGTCGCAGTAGTAGTTGTGGTAGGCCTTGCGGTCGCGGTCGACGCGGCGTATTTCCAGCGCCGCCTGATCGGCCGTGAGGGATTTTTCCTCCATGAGCCGCTGACGCTTCTGGTCGGGCTTGCCGGCGATGAACAGGTGCACGGCGTTCGGATTGCTGCGCAGGATGAAGTCCGAGCAGCGGCCGAGCACGACGAACGACTCGCCGCTGTCCGCCAGCTTCTGAATGTAGTCGAACGTCTCGTGTGCGAGTGCATCCTCCGGCGCGTTGAAGTTCTCGCCGATGCGGCGCGACCACAGCAGGTGCACCGGCTTCTCGTCATAGCGCGCGGCGTCCTCGGCGTTGAAGACACTGGCCAGCAGCAGCTCCTTATCATAAAACGCGATGCCGAGCTGTTTGGCGATCTGTTCGGCGATGTACTTGCCGCCGCTGCCGTGTTCACGGCCGACGGTCACGATGATTTGCTTCATGATGCGTTACCGCCTTTCTGATGTAAAATTACAGGTATCTCAGGAACAGGCATCCCAGCGAGACCGCAATGACCAGCACGGTGGCCGGGACGCAGTATTTGCAGTATTTGCCCCAGCTGATGGGGTGACCACTCTTGGCCGACACGGACGTGGCCACGACGTTGGCCGATGCGCCGATGGGCGTGGCGTTGCCGCCGAGGTCGGTGCCGAGCGACAGCGCCCAGGCGAGCACGGACAGATCCATGCCCTGCGTCGCCGCGATGGACTGCACGACCGGGACCATGGTGGCCGCGAACGGAATGTTGTCGATCAGTGCGCTGCACACGGCCGACAGCAGCAGAATGATGAGGATGACGACCTTGATGCTGCCGCCGCTGATATTCGAGATGAACTGCGCGATGAGCTTGAGCACGCCGGTCTGCTCCAGGCCCGCAACGGAGATGAACAGGCCGATGAAAAACAGCAGCGTCTTGTAGTCCACACCGCGGAGGACTTCCTTGACCGCAGCGCCGCCGTTGGTAAACACGGTCACGAGCAGCGTCAGGCACGCGACGATGACGCCGATGCACGAGACGGTCAGGCCGGTCTGTGCGTGCGTCACGAGCAGCGCGACCGCGATGAGAAACACGATCACATCCGCGACGAACGCCTTGCGGTTGGCGATGGCGGTCGCCGGAGCGGGGCAGACGGCGTCGGCCGGGCGGGCGGCCTCGCTCGCCTTGAGCGGCTTGCGGAAGCACAGCCAGAAGAAGATCAGCACGAACACAAAGCAGATGCCGATGATGACGCCGGTGTTTTTAATGAAGTCCGTGAAGGTATAGCCGAGCGCGGTGCCGATGATGATGTTGGGGGGATCGCCGCACATGGTGGCAGCGCCGCCGAGGTTGGCGCAGAAGACTTCCGACAGGATCATCGGGACAGGGTCAAAGCACAGGATCTGTGCCAGCTCCAGCGTGACGGTCGCAAGAAACAGCACGACCGTGATGCTGTCGATGAACATGGCCAGAAACGCGGACATGGCCATGAAGCACAGCAGCAGCGGCACGACGTGGTAGTGCGCGAGCTTTGCCAGCGACAGGCACAGCCAGCGGAAGAAGCCGGATTTGCCAAGGCCCTCGACCATGATCATCATACCGGTGATGAAGAAGATGGTCGACCAGTTGACGCCGGAGCTTGCGCTCTCCGAAGCGCCGTACCAGAAGTCGGCGCGGAAGATCGCACCGAGGTTCAGAGCATTTTTGATCGCGTCCCAGCTGTGCATGCAGATGCCGAACACGACCACGAGCACGAGGGCTGCACTGCCAAGGGTGACATACTGGCGCTCGAATTTGTCCATGATGATGAGCGCAAACATGCCGACGAAGATGACAGCTGCAAGGATTTGAGCAGTCATGGAAAGACCTTCTTTCTTGCTTGAAATTTGCGGGGAGTGCCGACGCAGAGGCATCGAAGAAAGAGGGTTGCTTCGCGGTGGTGTCCTTCCCCAACAGGAGAGGAATTTTAGCGCGCTCGGGAGCAAAAGTCAAGGGCTTTTCGCAAATCTGAGCGGGTCCTTATCAGACTTTTCAATGCTTGATATTACAGGCATTTATAGGCGATGATCGTCGCGCCGCCCTTGCCCTCATAGCGCTTGATCTGATACTTGTTCGGGAAGGCGGCCAGCAGCTCCGGCAGCTTGCTGTAGCCGTAGGCGCGTACGTTGAAATCGGGCTTGACGCGCTTGATGTACAGCCCCGAGGAGCTGACGTTGACAAAGCCGTCGGCGTCCTGATACTTCTCGGACGCGATGTGCAGCAGGTTGTGGATCTCGCCGATATTGGGCTTTTTCGGTTCCGGCTCGGGTTCGGGTTCCGGCGTCGGCTCCGGCTCGGCGGAAGGCGCGGCTTCGGCAGCGGGCTTTTTCGTGCTGCGGGTGGTCTTTTTCGTCTTGCGGGCGGGCTTTTTGGCCGCGGGCTCCGCGGCGCGCTCGGCGGCTGCCGGCTTTTCGTCCGCCTTGGACAGGTAGTCGATGAGGATGAAGTCGTCGCACGCATTTTTGAACGACTCCGGCGTCGTTGTCACGCCGGCGCCGATGATGTACAGGCCCGACTCACGCAGACGGATGGCCAGCGGCGTGAAGTCGCTGTCGCTCGACACGAGCACGAGCGCGTCATACATATTGTTGTGCAGCAGATCCATGGCTCCGATGACCATGGCGATGTCGGTCGTGTTTTTGCCGGCAACGTAGTCAAACTGCTGCTCGGCGCGGATGGCGAGGCGCTTGAGCTCCGGCTCCCAGTTTTTCAGCGAGTCCTTGCGCCAGTTGCCGTAGGCTTTTTTCACGACGATGCGGCCGTAGGCCGACACCTCGTGCAGCACGGCCTCCAGCTTGGACAGCTGCGTGTTGTCCGCGTCGATGAGCACGGCGATTTTCTGGAAATTTTCCATAGATATTACTCCCAAACCGCCCCGTGGGCGGTGATTTTTTCTCCATTATAACGTTTTCGCGCGCAAAATGCAACGAAAGCGGGGATCATGCCCCGCTTTCCCTGCGCGCCCTATGCGCCCTCGTCCGCGGCCGCCGGGCACTGGCGGCCGTTGGGGTCGATGCTCGTGTCGCCGGGGAGGATCATCTTCGAGATCGGGATGATGGAATACCCGTCGGCGATGAGCGCCTCAATGATCCCGGCCAGTGCCTCCGGCGTGTGCTCGGCCGCGTTGTGGAACAGCACGATGCTGCCCGGCTGCACGCGCGTGAGCACGCGCGAGGTGATCTCGTCGCTGCTCAGGCCCTTCCAGTCGAGGGAATCGACGTCCCACTGGATGACGTGCATGCCCAGGCCGTTGATGGTGCTCACAACCGTGTCGTTGTACTCCCCGTAGGGACAGCGAAACAGCGTCGGCCGCGCACCGGTGACGGCCTCAATTTTATCGGCGCAGGTGTTGACCTCCGTCTGGATCTGCTCGGCGCTCAGCTGCGCCATGTGCGGGTGCGTGGACGAGTGGTTCATGACCTCGTTGCCCGCGTCCGCGAGTGCCTTGACCGACTCCGGATATTTGTCCACCCATTCGCCCACGACGAAGAAGGTCGCGTGGACGTTGTACTTGTTGAGGATGTCGATGAGCATCTGCGTGTCCTCGTTGCCCCAGGCCGCGTCGAATGACAGACTCACGACGCGGTCGTCGCGCTGCACGCTGTAGATGGGCAGCACGCGCTTGGCCGCGCTCACGCCCACGATCGCGGGGCTGTTGACCGCCCAGAACATGAGCGCGATGGCCAGCACCATTGCGCACACGCTCAGCAGTTTCCGGTGTTTTCTGACGGCTTGCCGCACTTTGTACATTGCACCACCTCCGGCTTTCTGCCACTATCCTATGAGCAGGGGGTGCGCGGTATGCGCCGATTGGTTTACATAACTTTTGCCCATGCGCAGAAAAAACGCCCGCACACGAAACGGTGTGCGGGCGAAAACGCTCAAAACAGGCCAGTGATGCGGCCGTCGTCATCGACGTCGATGTTTTCGGCGGCCGGGACTTTCGGCAGGCCGGGCATCGTGAGCACGTCGCCCGTGAGCGCGACGAGAAAGCCCGCCCCGGCGGACACGGTCACGCTGCGCACGGTCACGGTGAAGCCCGCGGGCGCGCCGAGCAGCGTAGGGTCGTCCGACAGGCTCGCCTGCGTCTTGGCGATGCACACCGGCAGGCCGCCGAAGCCGAGCGCCTCCAGCTCGCGGATCTGTCTGCGCGCGGCGGGCAGGATCTCCGCGCCCGCGCCGCCGTAGACCCGGCGCACGACAGCCGTGATCTTTTCCTCGACCGGTGCGTCGAGCTCGTAGGCAAAGCGGAAACGGTTCTCCGTTTCGCACAGGCGCACGACCTCGCGCGCGAGCGCCTCGCCGCCGCGGCCGCCGTCGGCCCAGACGGTGGACAGCACGACGCGGACGCCCAGCTCCCCGCACAGCTCCGTCAGCAGTGCGATCTCGCGGTCGGTGTCGGTGGGGAAGCGGTTGATGGCCACGACGCATGGCAGGCCGAACGTGTCGCGGATGCAGCGCACATGGTGCAGCAGGTTCGGCACGCCGCGGCGCAGCGCGTCGAGATCCTCCGTGCCGAGTTCATTCAGCGCCAGACCGCCGTGCATTTTCAGTGCGCGCACCGTCGCCACCACGACGGCGGCGTCCGGCCGCAGTCCGGCGAGCCGGCACTTGATGTCCAGAAACTTCTCCGCGCCGAGATCCGCGCCGAAGCCGGCCTCCGTCACGGCGTAGTCGCAGCGGTGCATGGCCATGCGCGTGGCGAGCACGCTGTTGCACCCGTGCGCGATGTTGGCAAACGGCCCGCCATGCACGAACGCCGGCGTGCCCTCGAGCGTCTGCACGAGGTTGGGCTTGAGCGCGTCGCGCAGCAGTGCTGCCATCGCGCCCACGGCCTTGAGGTCGCGCGCCGTGACGGGCCGGCCGTCATACGTGTAGCCCACGATGATGCGGCCCAGCCGCGCCTTCAGATCGGGCATGGACTCTGCCAGGCAGAGTACGGCCATGATCTCACTGGCGGCCGTGATGTCAAAGCCGTCCTCGTGCGGCACGCCGTTGGCCCTGCCGCCGAGCCCGCCGACGATGCAGCGCAGCTGTCGGTCGTTCATGTCCACGCAGCGCCGCCACGTGATGCGCCGCGGGTCGATGCCGAGGGCGTTGCCCTGCTGGATGTGGTTGTCGAGCATGGCGGCGAGCAGGTTGTTCGCAGCGCCGATGGCGTGAAAGTCGCCGGTGAAGTGCAGGTCGATGTCCTCCATCGGCACGATCTGCGCGTAGCCGCCGCCGGTTGCGCCGCCCTTGCGCCCGAACACCGGGCCGAGCGACGGCTCGCGCAGCGCAACGGCCGCGTCCTTCCCGATGCGGCGCAGCGCGTCGGCCAGACCGATGGTCGTGGTCGTCTTGCCCTCGCCGGCGGGCGTGGGCGTGATGGCCGTGACGAGGATCAGTTTGCCTTTTCCGCGCGGCGGCTGCCCGAGCACGGACAGGGCCACCTTCGCCTTATGGCGGCCATACGGCTCTATATCAGCATCGTCGATGCCGACGGTGCGTGCAATGTCACAGATCGGCTGCATCGTGCAGCGCTGGGCGATCTCCAGATCGCTTTGATATCCCATATAACCCCTCCCTTGGATGCGTGTACCCTTTATCATACCTGACGGCGGCGGGTTTGTAAAGCTTGACGCGGGGTGGATTTTCCGCTATCATGGGCCGGATGATGAGGTGATGACCATGCAGTATCTCTGCGCGCCGATGGAGGGCGTGACCGGTGACCTGTTCCGGCAGGCGCAGCGGCAGACGTTCCCCGCGGCGGACAGCTACTATACGCCGTTTCTCTCGCCGACGGCGAACCGCACGTTTTCCCCGCGCGAGCTGCGCGAGATCGAGCCTGCGCACAACGCGGGCATCCGTGTCGTGCCGCAGCTCATGGGCCACTGCGCCGAGGACTTTCTCTGGATGGCGGGGCAGCTCGCTGATATGGGCTACGACGAGGTGAACTTCAACCTCGGCTGCCCGTCGAACACCGTCACGGTGAAGAAAAAGGGCGCAGGTCTGCTCACGGAGCCGGATCTGCTGCGGCGGTTTTTCGACGCCGTGTTTGCCGCCTGTCCGCTGCCGGTGTCGGTCAAGACGCGGCTCGGCAAGACGACGGCGGAGACATTCCCCGCGCTGCTGGAGCTGTATAATGACTACCCGATCTGCGAGCTGATCGTGCACCCGCGCGTGCAGGCCGACCAGTATCACGGCCACCCGGATCTCGACATGTTTGCCTACGCGCTCGCGCACAGCCGCGCCCCGGTGTGCTACAACGGCGATTTGTTCGACGCTCCGGCCGTGCGCGCGTTTCAGGCGCGCTTTCCGACGGTGGAGCGCATCATGCTCGGCCGCGGGCTGGCCGCCAACCCCGGCCTTATCGGCCAGCTGCGCACGGGTGTCGAGCCGACGGCGGCGCAGTTTCAGGCGTTTCATGACCGGCTCTATGCGGCCACGAGCGCGCGCATTCCCGACCGGCGCGCGCTGCTGTTTCGCATGAAGGAGGCGTGGCGCTATCTCGGCTGCAGCTTCGCGGATGCCGAGCGGCCGCTGCGCCGCATCCGCAAGGCGCAGGACATGATAGAGTACGAGAGCGCGGTGCGCCAGCTTTTCGCGTCCTGCCCGGTGCGGGAGAATGCGGGCTATTTTGTCTGAAGATGCAGATATCCCCGGCAGCCATGCTGCCGGGGATATGTTTTTGTGTTCAGTTCTGGCTGTACCAGTCGCCGCCCGGCTGCGGGCCAGGGTTCGGCTGCCAGCCGTTGGGGGCACGGTCGCCCATGCTGCGCGGCAGGCTGCGGTAGAACGCGGCGCGCGACACGGTCATATACGGCGTGAGCCAGAGATAGCCGATGCCGGCGGTCAGCGTGGCTAGCAGCGCCCAGCCGATAAAGCTCAGGTCAAGGCAGAACAGGTCGCCCTTGCGCCCGTCCATGAGCGCCTTGGAGCGCTCGATGGCCTCCGTGGCCTGCATGCCCGGATTTTCGGCCATGATGTACGTCGCCATGGAGTAGCGGTAGGCGGCGACGATGCCGGGAATGACAAACAGCAGCGACCATGCGATCACCTTGAGCGTGATGAGCAGGTTGAGCACGAAGGCGTTGCCGAAGATGTCAAAGCCGGAAAACAGATCCTCAAACTGTGCCTGCTCGCCGTCGACCAGCTTCAGGCAGAAGCGGTTGTGGCCGATGGAGACGCTGCCGCCGATGACGAACTGCACCAGCGAGATCACTCCGGACACGGGGAGAAACACCTGCAGCGCGTGGCGCAGGGCCTCGGGATAGTACTGCGTCAGGTCGTCCCCGTTGATGGTGAGGCTAAATGACGGGGTGAAGCTGCTGCTCGTCCCGCCGAGGATGCTCGCCAGCAGCGTCACGCCGACGGCGAGCCACCAGTAATTTTTCAGCGCGCGGCGGGCCATGCCGCGGTAATCGGATGCGGAATACATAGGCGTTCTCCTTTCTGCCCTTACCAGGGCGTGCGGGTCTGCCCGTGCACGAGGTAGGCGTGCTCGGCCAGCTCCGCGAGCGGGCTGTCGCTGCGGGAATCGGAGTAAAACTCCGCGATCTCGACGTTGGGATAAGCCTCGTGCAGGCGGCGGACCTTTTCCGCACCGTGGCAGTTTTCGCCGTCGGTCTTGCCGGTGTGTTTATCCACGCGCGAGGCCAGCAGCCGCACGCCGAGCTTCTGCGCCGGAATGCGCACGAGAAACTCCGGCGAGGCGGAGATAATGATGTCGTCCGGTCGCTGCTGCGCAAGATACCACGGGTTTACGCGCGCAAAATTCTGCGCCCAGAACGCCTCCAGCTCCGCGTCCACATCGGGCACGCGGCGCAGAAAGCCGTACATCCGCTCCTTGATGGCCGTCTTGCTCACCTTGCCGAGCCAGTAGCCCGGCAGCAGGACCAGCGTGCCCAAAAGCGCCCGGATCACACCGGGATGCCGCCGCAGACACCAGCGCACGAACGCCACTGTGCTGTCCACGGGGAAGATGGTCTTGTCCCAGTCGTATACGTTGACTTTTTCCATAGGGCACCTCTCAGTACAGGGTGCCGGCCAGCTGCATATACGCGGCGGCAAAGGCCTCCCGGATGAAGTAATTGACGCGCATGGTCGGCAGCGTCGTCTCGGCAGCGATGCCGACGGGCTCTGCGCCCAGTGCCCGCACCATGCGTTTGGCGCGGTAGAGGTGGTATTAGCTCGTCACGATGCCGACGCCGTTCGCCGGGTCGTACCCCCGCGCACGGAGGATGGCGAACGAATTTTCCAGGTTCTCGCGCGTGGTGCGCGACTGATCCTCCTGCACGATGCGCGCGCTGTCGATGCCGTGCGCCGTGAGGTAGTCGGCCATGGCTTTGGCCTCTGTGATGTCCTCGCCCTCGCCCTGGCCGCCGGAGACGACGGCCAGCGCGTCCGGGTTCGCGCCCAGATACGCGAGTGCGGCGTCGAGCCGGTTGCACATCGACAGCGACGGTGTGCTGCCGTTGACGCCCGCGCCGAGCACGATGATCGCGTCCGGGTGCGCGTCCGTGTCCGTGCGCGCGTCGCGCACGACGGGGATCTCAAAGACCGCGAACACGATCACCCCTGCGCACACGAGCACGCCCAGCACGATGCGCCCCACGCGGTGCAGCTGTGGGAATAGAAATACCAGCACGGCGATGCCCCAGAGCGTGTAGCCCAGAAAGTCGTGCCCCGGCATCGCAAAACGCAGCACGCAGCCGGCGATGACGAGCACGATGGCGGCAATCAGAGATGTTTTGTGTTTCATTCGCACAGCGCCTCCCACGCCTCGTAGAGCGCCTCGAGCTGCGCATTGAGCGCCTGCTTTCGCGCATCGATCTCCATGAGTTTCTGATAGTCCGTGGCGTTGGCCTCGCTCTCGGCGTCGAGCGCCGCGAGCTGCCCCTCCAGCTTTTCGATCTCGCGCTCCGTGCGCTCGCGCGCTCGCGTGGTGTTCGGGGCGCGCTTCGGCTTTGGCTTCGGCTCTTTTTTGCGCTCGACGGCCTTGGCCGTCTGCTGCAGGGCGGTCTGGCGCGCGCGGTATTCGCGGAATTGCTCATACGTCCCGCGGTAGTCCGTGATCGTGCCGTTTTCAAGCAGCCAGATGCGGGTGGCGAATTTCTCGATGAAGTACCGGTCGTGCGATACGAACAGCAGCGCCTGTGTATAGTCGCTCAGCGCGTCCTCGATCCACTCGCGGCTGGCGATGTCGAGATGGTTCGTCGGCTCGTCGAGGATGAGGAAATTGATTTCCCGGCGCATGAGCATGCACAGCCGCAGCCGGGACAGCTCGCCGCCCGAGAGCGCCGACACGGGCTTGAGCACATCCTCGCCGCAAAAGCCGTAGGCGCCGAGCTGGTCGCGCGCCTCCTGCGGCGTGCACTTGCACTCGTAGAGCATCGTGTCGAGCATGGAGCGCTCCGGCACGGCAAAGCGGACGATCTGCGGCAGGTATGCCGTGCGCACGGACGGCCCGCGCTGCACCCAGCCGATATCCGGCGTCTCTTCGTTCATGACGAGCCGCAGAAACGTCGTCTTGCCGGCGCCGTTGTCGCCGATGAGGGCGATGCGCTCGCCGCCGGTCACGGTCAGGTCGAGGTCGTGAAAGAGCGTCCGCTCGCCGTAGCGCTTGCCCAGACCCGACATGGTCAGCACGTCGTCACCGCGGAATTCCTGCGCCGTGAAGTGCACGTTGAGCTTGCGTGCCTCGGTCGGCCGCTCGGTCGTTTCGAGCTTTTCCATGCGCTTTTCGATGGAAAACGCGCGCTTGTGCAGCTTGTCGTTGCCCATGAAGGCCCAGAGGTGCAGCTTGGCCGCCGCCTCCGTGAGCTGCTGGAGCTTGGCCTGATCTTTCTCGTATTTTTTGAGCTGCTCGTCAAAGCGGCGCTGCCGCTCGACGACGTAAAAGCTGTAGTTGCCGCTGTAAAACTCCGCCTGCCCGGACGTAAAGTCGATCGAGCGCTGCACGACGCGGTCGAGAAAATACCGGTCGTGGCTGATGACGAGCACCGTGCCGCGAAAATGCAGCAGGTACGCCTCCAGCCACTCGGTCGCGCGCAGGTCGAGGTGGTTCGTCGGCTCGTCGAGCAGGAGAATGTCCGTGTCCTCGAGGATGAGCCGCGCGAGGTTCACGCGCGTTTTCTCCCCGCCGGAGAGACTGTCGAACGGCTGCGCGCGCATCGCGGCCGGGATGTCCAGACCGTTGGCGACGCGGTTGCGCTCGTGCTCCATGTCGTACCCACCGAGACGGCGGAAATTTTCCGACAGGCGGTCGTACTCCGAGAGCAGGGCGGGGGAGTCGTCCGTCGCCATGCGCGCGGTGAGCTCGTTCATGCGAGCTTCCATATCGTAGAGCCGCCGGTGCGCCTCGCGTAGCACGTCCTCCGTTGTCCAGCCGTCAGGGTAGACGGGGATCTGCGAGATCAGCCCCAGCCGCCGCCCGGAGGCGATGGACACGGTGCCGGCGTCCGGCTGCAGCTCGCCCGAGAGGATGCGGAAAAACGTCGTCTTGCCGCAGCCGTTGCGCCCGAGGATACCCACGCGCTCGCCGGCGTTGACGTCGAATGTGATACCTTTTAATATATCGTTGCCCTGCTCAAAGCCCTTGACGAGCCCACGGACGGATAGATCGATCATGTGTGACTCCTAAATTACTTGTTCACGGCCGCCTGCAGCACGGTGTTGGCCACAGCGCCCGCATTCGTCAGGCCGCCGCCGGCGTTCTCCACCAGCACGACGAAGGCGTACGGGTGCGCATCGTCGAGCAAAAAGCCCGTGAACCAGGCGTGCGACGTGCCGTCACCCACCTCGGCGGTGCCGGTCTTGGCGCAGAGGTTCAGGCCCGGGAAGCGGTTCGTGCCGTAGTGGGCCGAGACGTTGTAGTTCATCATGTCGCGCAGCTTGTTGGCGGTCGCGGTGCTCAGCAGGCTCGTGGTCGAGCCGCTGGGTGTGTCGAGCAGCAGCGATGGTTCCACGACGCTGCCGCCGTTGGCGATGGCCGAGACATAGCGCAGCATGGAGTACGGGCAGATGAGGTCCTCATACTGGCCGATGCCCGACCAGGCGAGATTTGCGCTGCCGGACGCACCCTTGGTGAAGCTGCCGGCCATCGTCGGGATGCCGCTCAGCGACTGGGAATCGAGGAAGCCGAACTTCTTGGCGTAGCTCTCGATGGTGTCCGCCCCTAGCTCGAGCGAGATCTGCGCGAACGCGCAGTTGCAGGAGTTTGCCAGCGCGTCCTCAAACGTCTGGCTGCCGTGCACGCCCGTGCACTTGACGGTCACGCCCGCCACATCGACGCTGCCCGCGCACGTAAAGCGGCGGCTGTCGATGTCCTTGATGTTCTCGATCGCGGCGGCGGAGGTGATGAGTTTGAAGATGGAGCCCGGCGTGAACGAGCCGTTGATGCAGCGGTTGATGTATGCGCCGTCCGGCACGTCGCCGTCGCTGCTGGGGTCGATGCTCGGGCCGGAGGCCATGCACAGGATCTCGCCGGTCTTGTAGTTGCTCACAAGCACCGCACCCTTGCGCCCGGCGAGCGCCTCATAGGCGGTCACGCACAGGCTCGAATCGAGCGTGAGCGCGACGGTGTGCCCGTCGGTGGCGTAGGTGCCGGTGATGGGGTTGTAGCCCGACAGCTGCTTGGAAAATGCCTTGAGCGCGCCAGTGCCGACGTTGCCGGTGTAGTCGCCGACGGCCTGATAGCAGGCCGTGCGCACGGCGGCGTCATCGGCGTAGCTGCGCGAGCCGCCGTTGGCCGTTGCGAGCACGACGCCGCTGCGGTCGGTGAGCGTGCCGGTGCTGAGCACACCGCTGGTGTAGACGCTGCTGTTGGCGGCGAAGGTCGCCCACTCGGCGCCGTGTTCGATGTAGCGCACGATGTACACGCCGATGCCGCCGAGCACCAGCACGGCGACGAGCAGCGCGCTCATGGCGCGGCGTTTGACTTTGTTCATGCCTGCGCCTCCTTTTTATTGCGCGATGGCAGCCGCACCACGAAGCTCGCACCGCGTCGGGTGTCTGCCGCCTTGATATAGGCCAGCAGCATCCAGCACGAGAGCATGCTCGACCCGCCCTTGGACACGAACGGGAACGTCACGCCCGTGAACGGCAGGATATCGAGCACGCCGAACACGTTGAGCGACATCTGCACGAGCATGAGCGTCACGGTGGCGCAGCCGGCGATGACGTAGTACGACGAGCGGCCCTGGGCCGCATTCTTGACGGTGAAGATGGCGAGGGCGATGATGGCCAGCATCGCGCACAGCGCCACGATCAGGCCGAGCTCCTCGCACAGCATGCCGAACACCATGTCGGTGTTGGCAGCAAAGATATTTTTCAGCCAGCCGCAGCCTGCGCCCTGCCCGAACAGACCGCCGGAGGCGGCCGCGCTCAGCGCGCGCGTTTGCTGGAAGCCCGCGCCAGAGACGTCCTCCCACACGTGCCCCCAGGTGGCGAAGCGCTGCGCCACGTGCGGCTTGATGCTCAGCACCAGCGTACCCGCCATGGCGGCGGACGCCACGGCCAGCAGCACGGTCGCAATGCTGCCCGAGCGCATGAAGGCGATGACGAGGAAAGTCGCAAAGAAGATGAGCGCAGAGCCAAAGTCGCCCATCAGCGCCAGCCCGCCCACGCAGATGGCGGAAAAGGCGATGAACAGCAGGATGCTCTTGCTGCGGAACATCCGGTTGATCGACGTTGCGCCGACGTAGATGAACGCGACCTTGATCAGCTCCGACGGCTGCAGGGAAAAGCCCGCGATCGTCAGCCAGTTTTTCGCGCCGAACACCTCGCGCGCGGCGAACAGGTTCAGCGCCAGCAGTGCCAGCGAGATGATGGCCGCCGGCCAGCGCAGCGCCTTGACATGGCTCAGGTCGCGCAGCCACCAGCCGAGCAGGAAAAACAGCGCGATGCCCACGATGATGAGGATGATCTCCTTGGTCAGATCGTCCGGCGTGCTCGTCGCGCAGATCTCGAGCCCGAGCGTGCACAGGAAAAACGCGATCGTCTCGACCTCGAAGCCCGAGCGGTCCATCGTGCGCATGAGCACGTAGCAGAACCACTGCGTGAGCGCGAGGGCTGCAAACGACATCAGAATGCCCAGCAGGTGCGCGCTGTCGGCCGAGGACACGAACTCCAGCGCCAGCAGCAGCTGAAACACCGTCAGGAAAAACAGCGTGCCGCCGGCGGAGACCTTCCGTCCGGCGATCGTGCGGCGCTGCTCCTGCACGGCGCGGCGCTCTTCGCTCATGTCGGCGAACTTGAGCATGTGCGTCGAGCAGCGGAGAATGTCGCCGCTGAACACCTGCGTCGGCTCGGTGATCTGTTCGCCGTTGAGGTACACGCCGCCGCTGCGGCTCAGGTCACTGACGGTCCACTCGCCGGCGTCGTTGCGCATGAGTACGGCGTGGACGTTGGCCACGTCGGGATAGGGCAGCGTGATGTCCGCGCTGCGGGCGCGGCCGATCAGGCACTCCCAGTGCAGCAGGGGATAGACCTTGCCGTCCGGCGTGACGAGATGACCCCAGGTCTCCGGCTCGGCGCGGCCGTAGAACATGGACGCGACACAGCGGATGAGCACGATGAGCGCGATGACCGGCAGAATGAAGTGCGCGGCCTGCGCGGCATAGGCAGTTACGGCAGACACGGCGTCCGCCTCCTTTCCGAAGCTCCCGCGCGGGGAGCGGTACATTTATAATACAGCGATGAAAAATCAAACCATTATACCACGGCAAAAATCCATTGACAACCACTGCCGGGCATCCTACAATGAACCTATGATGAAACAGACGAAATTTTGGGTCCTTTTGTTCGCCGCGCTCGCCATTTTGGGCGGCGGCGCATTTTTGCTGCTGCGCGGCCATGGGCAGACGGGGCAGACGGCCGTCATCCGCATCGACGGCGAGGTCTATCAGCGCATCGACCTGCGCGCCGTGACCATACCATATGATATCGAAGTGCAGACCGACTGGGGCACGAACACCGTGCACGTCGAGTCGGACGGCGTGTCCGTCACATATGCCGACTGCCCGGACCACCTGTGCGTCCAGCAGGGGAAGATCACTACGTCGGCCATCCCGATCGCCTGCGTGCCGCACCACCTGACGGTGCAGATCGAGGGGTCGCCATGAAGGGGACGAAGCGTCTGGCCGTTCTGGCCATGTTCACCGCCATCGCGCTGACGATCTTCGTCGCCGAGGCGCAGATCCCGCCCGTCGTGCCGATCCCGGGCGTGAAGCTCGGCCTTGCCAACATCGTCACGCTCATTGCCATGGCCCTGCTCGGCCGACGGCAGGCGGGGGAGATCCTGCTCGTGCGCATCGTGCTCGGCAGCGTGTTCACCGGCGGCGTATCGGCGATGCTCTTCAGCATCGCGGGCGGCGTGCTCGCCTATCTCGTCATGTGCCTGACCATCCGCCGCCTGCCGGAGCGGCTGCTGTGGGTCGTGAGCGTGCTGGCGGCCTTCGGGCACAACGCAGGGCAGCTGCTGGTCGCCGTCTGGGTCACGGGCACGCCGTCCATTCTGGTGTATGCGCCCGCGCTCGTCGCGGCGAGCGTGATCACCGGGGCGTTCACCGGCGTGGCCGCCATGTATCTCGTGCGTGCGCTGCGCAAAACGGGGCATTTTCCGCAGGCGTGAGATGACTTCGTCATGATTTTGTAACATTTTCGCGCCCCGAGTTCTTAAAATGTTCGGCAATTAGGAAGCCGCAGTTTTTGGGAAACTGCGGCTTTGTTGTGCAAATACGACAAAATGCGCGGAGAATATATAGTAATATACATCAAAAACACACGCGAAAAGATTTCGGAAATGTTAAATCTGTTTTAAGTATTGACTTCCGGCAGGCGGCGCGCTATAATGCATCCGCGAATGAAAGATGGGAAGATTTAGGCTGGTATCAGCCGGTTACACAAATCCTTTTTTCTTCCCGCGCCGGGGTGCCCCGGCGGAGCTTTCCGGACGATTTTTGATGCTTATGAATGCTTTTGATAAACCTGTCCAATCGAATACGGAGCAGGCGGGGCGCGGCCATGGGTTCGCGCGGATGTTTGACCGCGTGTGCGCGTTTCTTGATGAGCGCGTCGGCGGCGCGTCGGCGCTGATCGCCGCCTGTCAGAGCGTGGCTGACCGGTTCTGGCACAGCAAGCTGTATTTCCCGGTCTGCTTTCTGATGCTCGCGGTGTTCATGGCGGCCGGACTGCCGGTCGTGGGCGGCGTTCTCGTCATGTCCACGCTGATCTTCCTGCTGCTGTTTTGCGACGATCTGCTGAGCGTCCTGTTCCCGGTCGTGCTGCTGGCCATGGTGGGCACGGAGTTTTACGATGAGCTCTACAGCCTGCTTCGCTTCTGGTGGATCGGCCTGCTGGCAGCGGCGGCGCTGCTCGTGCACATCGGTGCTTACGCCCGCGCGCCGCGCAACGGCGGCTGCCTGCACGGCATGGTGGCCGTGTCGGTCGCAACGCTGCTCGGCGGCCTGGGCTTCATCTCCCGCGAGGAGTATTTCGCGCCCACGGCGCTGTACTATTCTCTCGGCCTCGGCGTTGTGATGCTGCTGGTCTACCTGCTGTGCCGCAGCGAGGCGGACCGCACGCGCGACTATGACGTCGCCGAGCGGATGCTGCAGATCCTTTATGCCGGCGGTCTGTTCACAGGCTTTGTGGTGGCGCTGTTTTATGCGCGCCATATGCAGGAGTTCGTGCAGGACTTTTCCACGATCTATTTCAAGTACCGCAATTTCAGCGCGACGATGCTGCTCATCTCGCTGCCCGCCGTGTCGTACTTTGCCGCGCGTGACCGGCGGCACTTCCTCGCGGTCGCGTTTTTGTACTTCATGATGCTCATGACCGGCTCGCGCAGCGGCCTGATCTTCGGTACGGCAATGCTGCTGCTGTGCCTTGCCTATGTGTATTACTGCAATCCCGAGCGCCGCGCGGTCTATCGCCGCGTCGGGCTCATCAGCCTGATCCCGGCGGTCGCGCTGCTCATCGCGCTCGTGCCGCGGCTGTTCGCCTCGCGCATGGTCGACGGTGCGCTCATCTCCCCGGATGACAGCCGGTACACGTTTTTCATCCAGGGCCTGCTGGACTTTGTGAAGAATCCGCTCTTTGGCTGCGGTCTTGGCTCGATGCACAATGCGCCGATCTTCCTCGGCGTGGAGGGCAGCATCGTCTGGTACCACAACCTCATCGCGCAGATCCTCGGCAGTATGGGGCTTGTCGGCGCGGTCGGCTATGGCTGGCTGTTTTATGACCGCGTGCGCCTGCTCTGGCGCAAGCGCAGCCGCATGACGCTGGCGTTCGCGCTGTCCTACTTTGCCATGCTGCTCATTTCCATGACGAATCCGGGCATGTTCTGCCCGATGCCGAATGCGCTGCTCATGGTGGCCATGTTTGTGGTCGTGGAGCGGCAGCCCGATACCGCTGCGGCGCCGGTCAAGGCCGGCATCGCCAGTGCACCGGAAAGGAGATTGTTCTGATGAAACGTTTTCAGCTTCTTACGACCGCAATTTTTCTGTTCTGCACGCTTCTGATCGCCGGCTGCACCGGCCGCGGCGTCGAGGCGCAGGCGACCGCCGCCCCGGAGGCGACGCCGACGGCCACTGCAGATATTATGTCCGGCATCCAGACTGGCGACAGCGCCGTCAACAAGATCCTGGCCGGCACGTGGACTTTTGAGCGCACGGACGCCGACAAGAAGACGGATGAGGGCAGCGCCAGCCAGATCCTGCCCAGCACGGACACCGGCGCCAAGGAGACCACGGACGTCAAGGAGCCCGGCACGATCCGCGAGCTGACGTTCCGCACCAACGGCACGGGTACTTACACGGATGCCAATGGCACGCCGCTGGCTTTCGAGTTTGCACTCAACGGCGACAACCTGACGCTCGCGCTCGAAAACGGCACGGTGCAGATGTTCCGCTGCACGCTGGAAAACGGGCTCATGTACCTCACGCCGATGAGTAACAACGGCGCGTATCAGGCCTTCACCGATGTGTTCCGCCAGACGCAGAGCACGTCCGGCGAGACGGCCAACTGAATCACCCGGATCCTCCCGGCCGGACGCTCAGAGCGTCCGGCCGTTTTGCGTTTAAAAAAGATTTCAGAAATTTTTCGAGATTTTCGGCCCGGAATCGTGTATAATCAGGAGCATCCATTCGGAAAGGAACTCTGCCATGTCCCGAAAGACAAGAAAACGCGGCCGCCGGCGGCTGCTGGTCATTGTGGTGCTGCTGGCGCTGATCGTCTTCGGCGTGTTTACGCGCGGTCTGCTCACGAGCGGCAAGACGACGGCCGAGCGCGCGCAGCGCGAGCTGGACAGCTATGCCGAGAAAAATGATGCCTCGCTCGATGATTATCCGGACGCGCTCGTGCAGCTCTATGCCCGCAATCCCGACGCGCGCGATTTCGTGCGCGACTACCCGAAGAAAAAAGATCTGACCCCGACGATCGACCTCAGCGGCCTTGCCGGGTCGGAGACCGTGCCGCTGCTGCTGCAGTGGGACGAGCGCTGGGGCTACCGCGAATACAACGAGAGCATCATCGGCCTGGCCGGCTGCGGGCCGACGTGCCTGTCCATGGTCACGATCTACCTCACCGGCGACACGACGAAGGACCCGCTCTGGATGTGCCAGTTCGCGGAAGCGCACCAGTTCAACGTGCCCGGCAGCGGCAGCAAGTGGGCGCTCATCTCCGAGGGCGGGCGGATGCTCGGCCTGGACGTGACGCAGATCCCGCTGGACAAGGACCGCATCTACCGCAATCTCGACGTTGGCAATCCGATCATCGTGGTCGTCGGCCCAGGCGATTTCACGACCGACGGGCACTTCCTCGTCCTGACCGGGCGCGACGGCGACAAGATCACGCTCAACGATCCGAACAGCCCCACGAACTCCCAAAAGAGCTGGGACTATGACACCCTCGCCGGGCAGATCCAGAGCCTCTGGGTGCTGCGCCGCGCGGGCTAAGCGCCGGATAAGGAGAAGCCTCGCAGAGTTTCGCCGCCGGAGCGGCGAAAGAAAATCCAATCATTTTTTCCGGCGATATGTGCGGCGGAAAAAATACTTCTCAGGCTGCAAGTGTGAAATTTGTGCGCCGGCGGCACACAAATTCTGCGCGCAGCAGACTGCAAGCCCTTTGTCGGAAAACCGCTTGGGTTTCCGACAGTTTTCAGCAGCGCCGTCTTCGGACGGCGCTGCTTTTTGCGCGTTTCCGGGGTTGCGGTGCGCGGGCAGATGGGCGTATAATAGCGGCATCTGAGATTTTTGCGAAAAGAGGTTACAGGATGGAATACCGTCTGGAGCATGATACCATGGGCGAGGTGCGTGTGCCTGCTGACCGTTACTGGGGCGCGCAGACGCAGCGCAGCTTTGAAAACTTCCGCATCGGCACCGAGAAGATCCCGCCGGAGGTCATCCGCGCGTTCGCGGTCGTGAAGCTCGCGGCCGCGCGCGCGAACGCGCAGCTCGGCGTGCTCGACGCCCGCCGCGCCGGCGCGATCGAGACCGCCTGCCATGAGATCCTCGACGGCTCGCTCGACGGCAACTTCCCGCTCGCCGTCTGGCAGACCGGCAGCGGCACGCAGACGAATATGAATGTCAACGAGGTCATTGCCCACCGCGCCAATGAGCTGCTGGGTGAAGATCTTGTGCACCCGAACGACCACGTCAACTGCTCGCAGAGCTCGAACGACACGTTTCCGACGGCTATGCACGTGGCCGCGCGCGTCGCGCTCGAGGAGCAGGTTCTGCCGGCCATCGGCCGCCTGACGGCGACGCTCGACCGCCTGAGCGCGGAGTACCGCGATGTGGTCAAGATCGGCCGCACGCACCTGCAGGACGCCGTGCCGCTCACGCTCGGGCAGGAGATCAGCGGCTGGAGCGCCATGCTCGGCCACGACCGCGACATGATCGTGCAGGCCTGCCGTGCGCTGAGCGAGCTTGCCCTCGGCGGCACGGCCGTCGGCACGGGGCTCAACGCCCCGGCGGCGTTCGGCGATCTGGCGGCGGAGGAGATCTCCGAGCTGCTGGGCTACGCCTTCCTGTCGGCGCCGAACAAGTTCCACGCGCTCACGAGCAAGGACCAGATGGTGTTTGCCCACGGCGCGCTCAAGGCGCTGGCGGCCGATCTCATGAAAATCGCCAACGACGTGCGCTGGCTCGCTTCCGGCCCGCGCTGCGGCATCGGCGAGCTCATCATCCCGGCCAACGAGCCCGGCTCGTCCATCATGCCCGGCAAGGTCAATCCCACGCAGTGCGAGGCCGTCACGATGGTGGCCGTGCAGGTCATGGGCAATGACACGGCCATCGGCATCGCGGCGTCGCAGGGCAACTTCCAGCTCAATGTGTTCCTGCCGGTGACGATCTATAACTTCCTGCAGTCGGCGCGTCTGCTTTCTGACGCCATGGATTCGTTCGAGGCCAACTGCGTGCGCGGCATCCGGCCAAATTACGCCGTCATTCAGGCGCATCTGGACGCATCACTCATGCTTGTCACGGCGCTCAACCCGCACATCGGCTACGAAAACGCGGCAAAGATCGCAAAGCACGCCCACGCCACCGGCCAGACGCTCAAAGCCGCGGCGGTGGAGCTTGGCCTGCTCACGGCCGAGGAGTTTGACGCCTGGGTGCGGCCCGAGGATATGGTGCACCCGAAACAGGAGGAGGCATAAGCATGGATTACGCAAAGGAATCGCTCCGTCTGCACGAGCAGTGGGGCGGCAAGATCGAAGTCAACACCCGTGTGCCGGTCTCCACAAAGGACGACCTGTCGCTCGCATATACGCCCGGCGTGGCCCAGCCGTGTCTGGAGATCCAGCGCGACCCCGACAAGAGCTACACGCTCACGCGCCGGCACAACCTCTGCGCCGTCATCACGGACGGTTCGGCCGTGCTCGGCCTTGGCGACATCGGGCCCGAGGCGGGCATGCCCGTCATGGAGGGCAAGTGCGTGCTGTTCAAGGCGTTTGCGGACGTGGACGCCTTCCCGCTGTGCATCCGCACGAAGGATGTGGACGAGTTCGTGCGCACGGTGTACCTGCTCTCCGGCAGCTTCGGCGGCATCAATCTGGAGGATATCTCCGCGCCGCGCTGCTTTGAGATCGAGCGCAAGCTCAAGCAGCTGTGCGACATTCCGGTCTTTCACGACGACCAGCACGGCACGGCCATCATCACGCTCGCGGGCCTCACAAACGCGCTGCGCGTGGTCGGCAAGCGCCTCGAGGACGTGAAGATCGTCCTGTCCGGCGCGGGCGCGGCCGCCATTTCCATCAGCAAGCTGCTGCTGAGCGCGGGCGCGCGCGACGTGACGCTCTGTGATCGCGTGGGCGCGATCTATGCCGGCCGGCCGGAGAACATGAATTGGATCAAAACCGAGATGGCCGAGGTCACGAACCTCCGCCGCCAGGCCGGCACGCTGGCCGATGTCGTCCGCGGCGCGGACGTGTTCATCGGCGTGTCGCAGCCCGGCCTGCTGACCGGCGACATGGTGCGCACCATGCACCGCGACGCCATCGTTTTTGCCTGCGCCAACCCCACGCCGGAGATCTTCCCCGACGAGGCCAGGGCCGCGGGCGCGGCCGTCGTCAGCACCGGCCGCAGCGACTATCCGAACCAGATCAACAACGTGCTGGCCTTCCCGGGTATCTTTCGCGGCGCGTTCGACGTGCGCGCGTCCGATATCAACGAACCCATGAAGCTCGCCGCCGCGCACGCGCTCTCGGCGCTCATCACGCCCGAGGAGCTGTGCGCCGATTATATCATCCCCAAGGCCTTTGACCCGCGCGTCGGCCCGGCCGTGGCCGCGGCGGTCGCGCAGGCCGCGCGCG